>Ga0076129_141_pt1 | contig 6269 bp, 4 predicted proteins | sample RifGroC2_FD_67715 | JGI IMG/M metagenome (GOLD analysis project Ga0076129, IMG submission 67715) | Parcubacteria (Magasanikbacteria) bacterium GW2011_GWC2_41_17 | reverse complement strand
ATTAGCGTCGTGTCCAACTGCACAAAGTGAACAATTTGATTTCTTTTTAGTTTCAGCTTCGCGAGTCTGCTTTTCATAAACAGCTCTTTTAGTTGGTTCATCAAAAATACGAATATTAAGCAATTTTGTGTCGTTATTACCTCCCAAAATATATTCAAAAATCCCTTTTTTATCCTTAACAAAAAAGTCGCCATAGAGCTTGCGTACCTCGGCTGATACTTTGGCCGGATTGAATTTCTTTGTGTGATGTTCCTCGTAAAGTCGGCCCCATTCAAGCCCGCACATTTCGCTTTCTACGTCAGTAAATACGCTAGATATCCAATCAATGACGGTGTTAAAATATTTTTTCAACTCATCAATATTTTTGTCTTTGCGATGTTTGCTCATGTAATCGCCAATATTGCCTTTGCTTACCCAATCGAGAGCACATTCCAAAAATTTCTGTCGGTTCGCACTACCGGAAACATACGCACTCCATTTTTGAATATTGGCATTTTGGCTATTGCTGAATTCCTCTTTAGCCTTAGTTACGAATGGGCCAGAATACACAGCGTTAAGTAATTCCTGATTATTGAGCGGAACACCTGCAATATTTATGGTCTTAAACCATTCTTTTATTTGGCTTTCTGTACCTTCACATTCGTAAATGAGCAATTTTGTTTCTAAAATCTTGTTTTGCTTGTCCTTTGCCATGTTACCAAAAATCTGCGGCATCCCGTTTTCATCTTTAATGGCAAATTTGTCGGTGATGAATCGTCCGAGACTGGTGACGCGCTGTTGCCCATCTAAAACTTCAAATGTGTCTTTGCCAACTTTATTGAAATAAATCAAGCCAATTGGATATTCTTTGAGAACAGACTCGATTACGCCTGCTTCTCTGTTTTCTTCGGCGTAGATATAGTTACGCTGGTATTCAGGCTGAATGGTGAGTTTACCAGACAAGCCGAACAGACCCTTACCTTCAAGCTCGTTATAAACAAACCCATTACAGATTTCTTTTATGGTTATGGTGGTTTTTAAAATTGTTTTCATATTATTTTTCTACTTTTTTTAATTAAAATACGAGCGTATGGATCGTTACGGCCAGCAATTTTTAACTGGGGTGGTTTTGGTAATCCTTTCTCAACTATCGTAAAAAAATGAGGATTAATATCGATAATTTCAAACTGTTCAGGATTATATTTGTCAAGAAATGTAATCGGTACACCCATTACACCTTTATAATCACTTGGAATTGCATCGGTAAAAGGTACTTCTATTGCATCATAATTGTCATATTTAGGATATTCTTTTTTGTCTTTAATTTCTTTATGTTTACTATATTTTAAATTTTCTGCCATTGTCATGAGGGGTAATGGTTGATGACGGCGCCCGTGGTCAAGATTAGTAAGCCATAAACAATTATTAGTGGCAACAATTCTGTCTCCATTTTTATCTATTCGAGCTTCTGATCCGTACAATTCGTAGGATTTAGGTACAATAAATCCAGAAATCCATCTTCCCATTCCATTACCAAGCCATGCTTTATTTTTTTTAACTTTTTGGAATATTTCTCTATAAGTTAGGCAATTTATATTGCCAATAATCAAAAACTTTTTATCATAATCAAAAAGTTGTTTAACGTATTCGCGAAACAAACTGAAAGGTGGATTTGTTATAACGATATCGGATTTTTTTAGCAATTCCACGCACTCAGGACTTCTAAAATCACCGTTTTTTTCTAACGGCGCCCATTCATTGTGTTTGTTTGCCTTTAACTGTTTGGCAACATCCTTCAAATCGAACTCACCGTCGCCGTCTATGTCGTGCACTTCGTTGATAATAAACTTGTTAGCTGTTACCTTCGGACGGCCTTTTGATTTTGGGAGAGTTTTATCATCGCCAAATAATTGTAGCTGAATATTGGCTACAGGCGAAGGTTTGTAGCTGGTGGTGATAAGCTGTTTTAATCCAAGCCTGTTAAAATTGAGAACGAAATAACGAAAGAAGTTGCTTTCAAAGGGATCGTCGCAGTTGCAATATATTACCTTATTGCGAAAAGTATTAGAATCATAATCCAGGTACTTTTCAATCTCTTTTTGAATATCAATGTACTGAGTATAAAACTCGTCATTCTTTGCTTTCCTTGCTTTCTTAAGATTTTTAATTGATGATTTTCTCGCCATAATTATTTCTGTATGAAATCGTCAACGCTAATACCAAACGCTTTGGCGATTTTTTCTAATATATTCACTTCCATATTATCAAAAATATTGAATTTAAGCAAACAAAAAGGGAGTTCCTAAATGATTGCGCGCGCACGGGCGGGCGGGGCAAAATTTTGCGGCGGCGGAGCCCGCCTGCGCCGAGGCTTCGGCGGACAAGCGAGGGCGGGCAAAAATTCCTTCCCCCCAACCCCCTTCCTTTTTGCCCGCCTGCGGTCGGTCGTTTCGGTTCGCCCCGCCGCGGCGGGGCGGCAATCAATCGTTTCGTTTAAAAAAAGTTCGAATTTCGTCGTAAAGATATACCAAAATCCGACAATCTAAAATTTTACCAATTTTTTCTCTGGCGGCGCCGAGCGCCGCCCACGGCGTTTGCGGCGAATTATCGCCATTTTTTAATTCCACTAAAACCACTTTTCGCGCCACGAGGCGCAGGTTCGCCTCCCGCGCGATTTTGAAATTCTGTCTCGTTTTTTTGCTTTGCCCAAAACCAATAACACTAAAAGAATTTTTACCTTTATTTAAATTTATGCTACAATGAAATTGCGACAAACAACCAAAGGGCTTTTTTAATAGCCATCTCGGAAACAATCCAAGCTTTTTGGGTTTGTCGCACCGGGGTGGCTATTTAAGTTTTAATAAAAATATTATGCAAAAATTCTTTTTGTACGCCCGCAAATCCACGGACGTGGAGGATAAACAAATTTTAAGCATTGAAGCCCAGATCGCGGAATTGCGCGCCTTTGCGAAAAATGAAGGGCTGAATATTGTTGAGGAGCTGATAGAAAAGCAATCAGCTAAAATCCCAGGCAGACCAATTTTTGATGCCATGCTGAATAGAATTGAGCAAGGCGAAGCCAATGGCATTATCAGTTGGCATCCGGACAGATTGGCGCGCAATTCCGTTGACGGCGGCAAGATAATTTATCTTTTGGATTGCGGGCGTATTATCGCGCTGAAATTTCATCAGTTTTGGTTTGAACCAACGCCGCAAGGCAAATTTATGCTTAATATCGCTTTTGGGCAAAGCAAATATTACGTTGATTCATTGAGCGAAAACGTAAAACGCGGTATGCGCCAAAAAGTTAGGCGCGGAGAATATCCGGGGCTTGCGCCCATTGGCTATTTCAATGACCCGCGAATTAAAAATGTCGTGGTAGACGAAAAGAAGTCGGAAATAGTCCGACAAATGTTTGAATTATACAGCCAAGGCAATTCGCGGCTTGAAGATATTTCTAACTTTTTGGCGCAACACGGAATAACCTCGCGAAATCACAAACCGTTAAAACGAGACAGAATTTCTTATATTTTATCCAATCCGTTCTATGTAGGATTTTTTCGATACAGCAAGGAACTTTACGAAGGCAAGCACCAGCCAGTCATCTCAAAGAAAATTTTTGATACTGTCCAAAATATTTTGAAGCAAAAAGGACGGCCGCACCATAAAACCAAAAACGAACCGCAAGCATTTTGCGGATTATTGAAGTGCGGCATTTGCGGAATGGGCATAACTGGCGAATATAAGGTGAAGCGTCAAAAAAACGGAAATATCCACGATTATATTTACTACCACTGCACCAGAAAGAATAAAGCAATAAAATGTAGCGAACCTTTTATTCGCCAGGAAAGTTTAGACGAACAAGTATCCTTTTTGCTTCAAAAATTTTCTTTGAGCGAGGATTGGGCCAAACAATTGCTGGCTATGTTGGAAAAAGACAAAAGTGATAATGCCCAATCCTCGGCCGCTTTTGTTCAAGAGACACGTAATACTATAGAAACTATTAAAACCAAGCTCCAGCGACTTTTAGACAGCTATTTAGAGCAGGATATTGAGCGGGAAACCTATCTTGAAAAGAAAGCGAAGTTTATGGGCGAGAAAAAGTCGCTGGAAGAAAAAATAATCCACTTTGAACAAAAGCGGACTGGCTGGCTCGAACCGATGAAGGATTGGATAAAAGAGGCAGAGAATCTGCCTAAAATCGCGCGTGAGAATAACCTTTTCGCCAAAAAGGTTATAGCCAAAAAAGTTTTTGGCTCGAACCTGCGCCTCGCGGCGCGAAAGGTGGTTTTAGTGGAATTAAAAAACGGCGATAATTCGCCGCAAACGCCGTGGGCGGCGCTCGGCGCCGCCAGAGAAAAAATTGGTAAAATTTTAGATTGTCGGATTTTGGTAGCCCCACGGGGAATCGAACCCCGATTACCAGGATGAAAACCTGGTGTCCTAACCATTAGACGATGAGGCCAATGGAAATAATATATAGCAATTGAATGAAAAAGTCAAATCTGATAGGATAAAGGGGTATGTTAATTTTAGGCATAGAAACCTCGTGCGATGAGACCTCGCTGGCTTTACTGGAAGACAAAGGGGGTAAATTTACATTGCAAAAAAACCTTATTTTCTCTCAAACTATCACACACGCCAAATATGGCGGAGTTGTGCCGGAAGTGGCTGCTCGGGCGCATATGGAGAAAATCGCGATGATGCTAGAGGAAGCGCTGTATTCCCCGATTAAATCGGGGAATGACAAAAAAAAACGACTTAGGCCGGATGTTATCGCCGTAACTGCCGGGCCTGGCCTTGCCACAGCGCTATTGGTGGGAGTGGAAACCGCGCGAACTTTGGCTTATCTATGGAAAAAACCAGTGGTGGCAGTGAATCACCTGGCCGGGCATATTTATGCCAATTGGTTGCCGGTGTCTCATCCTGAAATTGTTTCAAGAAATCTCAAGATCCGCGCTTTCGTTCGGGATGACATCAAATTTCCGGCCCTTTGTTTAATTATTTCCGGCGGGCACACGGAATTGGTAATAATGAAAAAACATTTGAAATACAAATTGATTGGCCAAACGCGTGACGACGCTGTTGGCGAATGTTTTGATAAAGTTGGAAAAATTCTTAAACTCCCCTATCCCGGCGGGCCGGAAGTTGCAAAACATGCTGCCAAAGGCAATCCAGCGGCTATTAAATTTCCGAGGCCGATGATTGACTCGCATGATTTTGATTTTAGTTTTTCAGGATTAAAAACAGCAGTGCTTTATCATTTTAAAAAAATTCCAAAATCCAGTCAAAAAAACCAAAAAATAATCGCTGACATTTGCGCCTCTTTTCAACAGGCCTGCATTGATGTTATTATTACTAAAACAATAGCCGCGGCAAAAAAACATAAAGTTAAAACAATACTTTTGGGTGGTGGAGTCGCGGCAAACAGCGAACTGCAAAAACAATTAAAAGCCGCGATTGCGAATAATCTGCAAAAAACAAAATATACCGCCTTGCCAATAGAATACTGCGGTGACAATGCCGCCATGATCGCGGCCGCCGGATATTTTCACGCGCGAAAAAAACAATTTATTCCTTGGAAAAAATTAAATGCCGACCCCAATTGGGATCTGACCTAAAATATGTCTAACTTAAAAATCTTCTCTGATTTATCTCATCCCGAATTGGCTAAAGAAATCTGCGCGGAATTGCAAATGCCATTGGGTCAAGCGAATATTCAAATGATTGTGGAAATTCAGGAATGCGTGCGCGGCAGTGATGTGTTTGTGATTGGCACGCAAGCGCCTCCGGCTTCTGAAAATTTTATTTCTTTTTGTATTCTCATTAATGCTCTGCGCTATGCCTCGGCCAGACGGATCACAGCTGTAATCCCCTATTTATTCGAATCGCGCTCTGATAAAAAAGACCGGCCGCGCATTGCCATTGTTTCGCGACTGGTGGCTCAAATGCTCGAAACATCAGGCATTAACCGCGCCATTTTTATTGATTTGCATGCGCCGCAAATTCAGGGATTTTTCCGTTTGCCAACTGACACCATCAACGGCGCCGGTTTAATCTGCAAATTTTTAAAACAACGAGATTTATCCAATTATGTAATCGTCGCGCCTGATGCCGGTGAAGCAAAAAAATTACACCCATTTCAAGAATTAATGCCTCAACTTCCGCTAGCCATGTTGGACAAACGACGCTACGCTCATGATGAAAAACCAACAGTACACAAATTGATCGGTGATGTTGGCGGAAAAGTCGCTTTGATTATTGATGATGAAATTTCAAGCGGCGGCACA
>Ga0076129_131_pt1 | contig 6897 bp, 4 predicted proteins | sample RifGroC2_FD_67715 | JGI IMG/M metagenome (GOLD analysis project Ga0076129, IMG submission 67715) | Parcubacteria (Magasanikbacteria) bacterium GW2011_GWC2_41_17 | reverse complement strand
TTTTTTGGACGCGTCAACTTCGTCCAAAACACGACTTTGAACGTCTTTAAGTTGTAATTTTTCACCGCTGTTGTGGAGCGAGCCGGTAAAAATCAAATCAGCCGCGATGTCGGAAATTGTTTGATCATTGGTGCGCTCCATTAAAAAATACTGTTTACTTTTGATAATAGTGCCGGTGGCGAAAATGGTTTTGATGTCATTGCCGTCTGTGAAAAACCAGCCCGAAGCGTCAAAATCATAATCTGCCGCGTTATACAATTCCAGCCACTCATCATTGGCATTGGCTTTGGTGCCTGCCCAAGCGATTTCGTTGATGACCACGCCAGGCAGGGCTATTTCTTGAATTGATGATCGCGTCCAATCGCCAATGTTGCCAAGCGCGTCTATGGCGCGAACACGAAAATTGTATTGTTTGCCAAATTCAATAGCGAAAGCGCCTGTGGTGGAGGCGGTTGATGTTTTCCAATTATTCCAGAATGATGTGGCCACGCCAATATCGCTGGTTTGATAATCAATATCATAATCGGCGATGCCGCTACCGTTATTGTCACTGCCATGCCATTTTATATCCAATTCTTTCGCGGCTTTTCTAACAATAGAAATTTCCGCCGCCGGACCAATAGTGTCTTTGACAATTTTAATTGATGAAGATGCGCTCATATTTCCGGCCACATCTTGCGCTGTAAAGACAAAAATATTTTCACCTTCGTCAAGATTTTTCTCTATATTCCAAACGGCCACGCCAAACGAAATTTCCGCGTTGTTAAGAAAAAATTTAATGGTATCAGTAGAAACTGAGCCGAAAAGGATGTAGATGGAAGAGAGGCGGAGTGGTGTCAAGAGGCGGAGCTGGCGGCTCTGCCTGCTCGCCGCTGTCATCCTGAGGCGCAGCCGAAGAATCTTCTACAGCCGACACGGCAGACGATGGTGAGGCGTTGCTTCCAGAACCTCCCGGCACACCCGAAGCTGGCGCAGTTGACGACCACGACGAACCGCCGCCAGAATATGATACTGAGCCTTGATTCACATAGCCATCTGTTACTTTTTTGTCATTTTGAGGCATAGCCGAAGAATCCCTTACCGCCGGCAAAGACGGCGTTGTAACAAATCCCGAAAGTAAATTATTGCCGCTGTCATTGTTAAAAGCTTTGACCGAGGCAATATCGCCAATGTCATTGCGAGCCGCAGGCAAAGCAATCTCGTTTTTGTCATTCTGAGCCTCCGCCGGCTGGCGGAACGAAAAATCCACCATCGTCTCAACTATTGATTCACCGGTCTCCTGCGCAATTTTTATCGGCACAGCTACCAAATTCTGCCCTGTCTGTTGCAAATTTTTTAATTCCTGCGCGAGCACGATATTCGTGGCAAAAAGTTCTGTGAAAAAATCGTAGGTAATTTGAGCGTCGCCAACATTCCACAATAATTTTTTGCCGGCATTCCACAAATTGCCAAGTTGAATGGATGTATTTTGATAAATTTGAGCCAAATTTTCCGCCGTACCCACTGTTTCACCCTGCGCTATGCCCAATGGATTGATTTGCCAAAATGGTTTGGCATAGGTCTGCTGTTTTTGTGTTTCTTCAAAGAATAATTTGATCACGCCCGCTCCCGCGCCAATAGCTTTTGGAGCAAGGAGGGAGTAGTGGTTTGATAAAATCAAATTATCATCTACCGATTCTTTAATGGTGTTTCCGCCCAGCCACAACGGTTTAACATCAACCCAAAATAAATACTTTTTTACTATATTGTTACCGAAAAAATATTTTCTCACAAACCCATTATTTACCTCCTTGGCATCAAAACCATCAATATTTAATAAAGTAAATTTCTTACTCTCAATCGTATCCTCACTGTAAAAATTGTTATTACTATAGTTCGCCAAATAATCAAAATATTTTTCCAGCTTGTTAAAATAAATCCATTCGCCGTTAATGGCTTTAAAATTATTTTTTACCCACACCTCATATGGATCACCTTCAGGATGCGCGTCATCCCGAGTGTGCGCCGGCACAGTCATGTCTTCAAGTAAATGCAAAATATGACCCAAGGCAATCAGTGATTTTTCTTTATTACCTGTTTGCCAATAATAAATCGCTCTTTGCCATGTCTGGTCGCCTTTGGCATAAGATGCCTGATTACTGGCATTTTCAGCCCATTTTTTTGCTGTGTCATAGCTGGATTTTAAACCGACAATATGAATCGGGTCGTAAAAATGGTTCATCCATCTAAACGGCGTGTCTTCTTCAATCGCGCCCTGCATTAACCATTTGATTTCTTGACTGTTTAATTGCCCGCCTTGTTGATTGTACAATTCAGCCGCGAGCTTGGTTAAGCCCGGATGCGCTATATTTGTGTCATAAACAAAAACTCGGTTCACCAATAAAACCGAGCTGATTAAAACAACCAAAATAAAAACAAATTTTTTTATTATCCTCTTCATACTCCCCCTATATCATTGCGAGCGTTGACGACTGGCAAAGTAAAGCAATCTCGTATTCTACAACGATTTTATTTTCCAATCGCCATTTGAATCTTTAACAAAATTAATAGCGTGCGCCCAAATCTTTCCTTCCTGCTTAATTCCAATATTATACTGTGCTATTGAACCACCCGCATTCTCTTTATTTAATTTTTGGTCCAAATCCCCAATCATATCATCCAACAACGCACCCTCCTTTATCTTCTCCAACGACTTCAACCACTCACTCTGTTGCTCGGCTGTAAATTGCTGTGATGCCTTTTCCAAATCCCCAGCTTTCAATGCCGCCAATAACTTCGCGTATGTCTCTTCCGGTGTCACTCTTGTAGGCACATTCTCATTCAAATACTGCGGATACATTTTATCCAACTCGTTCTGCGAATATTTCGTGTACGGAAACATTGGCCGCGCCATACCCAGCCGCACATCTTTTTGTTTAATCAAATACCAATTCACTCCCACCAAAATTAAAAAAAGCCCGATTACCAGCAAAAGATAAATCAGGGCCCAACGAAAAATCTTTTTCATACTTGCTTCACCAAATTCCTCCTCCTTCATCAGCAATTATATCACAACTTTATCCACAGGTAAAATTATGCCACAACCATCTTCTCTTCCAACATTTTCAACACCTTCCTATTCACCAGCATATTGGCCAGATAGCTTTGGGTGCCCGGGTCGGCCAGCCGTTCGTCAATCTGCTCATTATCCTTGTACATCGCGCGCGTACGAGCGGTTTCTTCCACCAACTCCGCTTCAGAACACTCTATTTTTTCTTCTCGCGCGATTTCGCGCAAAACCAAAGCTGACTTGGTTCGCTCAATCGCTCCTTTTTCAAATTCCTTGGCCAAGTCCTCCTCGGTCTTTTTCATTTTTTTCAAATAGTCCTCCAACTGCATTCCCATCTCGACCAAATTCTGCCGCAATTCCTCAAACATCTTTTGTTTTTCCGATGCAATCAACACCTCGGGCAACTCGCCAAACTCCGACTTTTTCACAATCGCCTCAATCATTTCAATTTCCACACGACGATTTTCCCTTTGTTCCGCTTCAACTTTCAAATTATTCTCAATCAACGCTCTCAACTCGGCCATTGTTTTCTGCCCCAATCCCTGCGCGAACGCGTCATCCGTCACTGGCATCGTGCGCTCATAAATACCCTTTACAGTTGCTTTGAAATCAGCTTTTTTGCCAGCCAAATGCTTTTGATAATGCCCCTCGGGAAAACTCAAACTGAATTCTTTCACATCATCTTTTTTCAAACCAACCAATTGCTCTGGCAATCCCGGGATGTAATATTTTTCATCTAAAAATACCGCGTGATCTTTGGCCTGCCCGCCTTCCACAGGCACTTTATCCTGCGTAATAGCCAAATCAATCATTACTTTATCGCTTCCGCCGGCCGCCCGATCAACCAACACCTCGGTCGCCCGCATTTTTCGCGCGTCTTCCAAAACCTTGTCAACCTCTTCAACCCCGATCTTTTTTATTTCTTTTTTAATTTTAATTTCCTGCCACTTGCCCAATTTTATTTTCGGCATTAAAGAAATTACGGCTTTAAAAACAAAAGGATTTCCCGGCGCCAATTTCACCACTTCAATTTTCGGCTCGCCCACAAAAGCCAAATCCTTTTCTTTCACCGCGTTATTTAATGTACGCGGAATAATTTTATCTCCGGCCGCTTCATAAATTGCCATTTCGCCAAAATGCTTGGCCACAATGTCATAAGGCGCGTGTCCCGGCCTAAATCCTGGAATTTTCCCGGCCGCGGACAATGCAATTGCCGCCTTTTCCAAATACGGCTTTAACTCCTCCACACTTAACTCTATTGTAAACTCAACTTGTGACTTTGGTAGATTTTTAAATTGTGTTTGCATATTAAAAATTTTTATACAGGTCGAGCCTGTTATAAATTCATTTGGTAAGCATAAAACAAAAAGAGCTCCGCGTCAAGCGGGCTCTTTTTGAATACTCTTTATTTTGCTTTTGGCAAAATTCTGAACATTCCTGTGCTGCAAGTCGGGCAGGTGCCCTTCATCGCAGGACGAGTGCCGCCGCCTTTGGCTGGCATAGTCACTTCTTTAGCATCCTTCATCTCCCGTTTGGCCTTGCATTTGACGCAATATGCTTCCATAGAATATTGAGTTAAAAATAAGTAAATTATTTGATATCTTAGCCAACTTTCATGGCTTAAACCATTATACCACACTTACCCTAAATTAAGCAAGGGGATCATGTCCGCCGCAGCTCCAAGGGTGGCAACGCAAAATTCTCCACACTGCTTTTACACCGCCAAAAATCATTCCGTATTTTTCAATTGCCTGATATCCATACTCTGAACAAGTCGGGTGAAACTTGCAAAATCCATGCGGATGCAACAAACTGAACAACCCATGATCAGGAGAAAGTGTTTTTTGATATACCCGTATCAGTTTAAGCAGTAAAAAGCGCGGAAAATAGAGAAATAAGGCAAGATATTGCATATTTACTTTATTCGGGGCGTGCCTATATCTTTTTTTTGCTGCGGACTTCGCCGCGACTGCAAAAAAGAATAGGCGCACTCCTTGTTTTTCACATTAAAATCCCAGCTTTTTTAAGCAAATACTCCACTTCTGCCTTAATATCTTTATAATCCGCCCCAATTAAGCTTGATTTAATCTTTATCACTACATCAAAATTTGGCTTAACTAGGCCATTTTTATACAATATCCTCACTGCCTCGCGCACCTGCCTTTTTAATCTGTTGCGTATAGTGGCTTTTTTACTCACAACCAAACCAATCACAAAGCCAAATTTACTCTGGCCAACTGCTTTTTTAGCTAATTTTAGCTGTAAATTGCGGCTATAAAATGACTGGCCAAATTTAAAAATCCGCTTAAAATCGCGGTCTTCTGATAAACGGTTGATTGAGAGTAGCATACTTTAAACCACCGTGAGTTTTTTGCGGCCTTTGGCGCGGCGGCGAGCTAACACTTCACGGCCAGCGCGGGTTGACATTCTTTTTCTAAAACCATGCGTCTTGGCTCGACGAAGTTTTTTTGGTTGATAGGTTCTCTTTACCATAATTTCGAGAGCTGAGTTAAGCCAAAAACTTGTTTTTGGCTTGCGAAGCCCGAAGAAATTTGAAGCTCCGCTTATATTACACAATATATTACCACACTATCCACAGCTTGTCCACCATTTTTAAACAGCAAGCTTGATTTGCGTAATTTTATCCACATGTTATACTAACTCTAGTTTCTGACTCTTTTTTTATGACCCCGCAACAAATTTGGCAAGCGGTCCTTGCTGAATTAGAGCTCTCTTTAAGCAGGGCAAATTTCATCACTTGGTTTAAAAGCACATTTATCGGCTCTTATGAAAAAGGGCATGTGGTTGTTTGCGTGCCCAGTTTATTTAATAAAATTTGGCTGGAAAAAAACCACCACCAAAGTTTAATTAAACTGATTGAAAAAATCACAGGCGATCCAATCAACTCAATGGTGTATCAAATTGAAACAACCCGTCCGTTTCCAATAATACCTACCCCAACCACACCTACTGCAACTGCCGAAAATCCGGCTCCGGCAGTTGAAGAAATCACTCAAATTTTTCAAAAAACAATTTCTGAAACAACCAATACTTTCGGCTTAAATCCCCGCTACAACTTTGCCAATTTTATTGTTGGTAAAGGATGTGAATTGGCTCATGCCGCTTGCCAAGCTGTCACATCGCAATTGGGCAAGGCCTATAATCCATTATTCATTTATGGCGGCTCCGGACTTGGCAAAACTCATCTTCTGCAAGCGGTTGGCAATGTTATTTTACAACAAGACAAACAAAAAAAAGTTGTATACGCCACTTGCGAGAAATTCACCAATGATTTTATTCACGCTGTGCGATCAGGACAGATTAAAAATTTCTATGATATTTACCGCAAGGCCGATTTGCTCCTGATTGACGATATTCAGTTCATTGCCGGCAAGGCGGAAACACAAGAGGCTTTTTTTAACACTTTTAACGATCTGCACCAGCAAGACAAACAAATAATGATTACCTCGGACAGGCCGCCAAAAGCCATTTCACTTTTGGAAAATCGTTTACTGTCCCGTTTTGAAATGGGAATGATCGCTGATGTGGCTCCACCGGATTTTGAAACCAGAATGGCAATTTTGCAAACCAAATGCCAAGAAAAAAACCTGCCTTTGGAAAAAGAAGTGCTTGATTTTATCGCTAATTCTATACAAAATAATGTGAGAGAATTAGAGGGCGCTTTAAATAAATTAAAAGCATATCACCAACTTAAAAAAACAGTGCCGGACTTGGCGTTGGTAAAAACACTAGTGTCGCATTTGGAAAATTCCGCTTCCGGCAGAGTACTTACGCCAAAATATATTATTCAATCAGTTGCTGAATTTTTTGACATCAGAATACAAGAT
>Ga0076129_137_pt1 | contig 7061 bp, 4 predicted proteins | sample RifGroC2_FD_67715 | JGI IMG/M metagenome (GOLD analysis project Ga0076129, IMG submission 67715) | Parcubacteria (Magasanikbacteria) bacterium GW2011_GWC2_41_17 | reverse complement strand
ATCCTTTTTCAATTCAATAACAATGCGCACGCCGTCTTTGTTTGATTCGTCGCGCAAGTCCTTAATGCCTTCAATTTTTTTCTCATGCACCAAGTCAGCTATTTTTTCAACCAAAGTCGCTTTGTTGATTTGGTATGGGATTTCATGAACAATAATTTTGTAAAGTCCATTTTTGTCTTCCACTATTTCGGTTTTCGCGCGCGTGACTACTCGGCCGCGGCCGGTGGCATATGCCTGCGTGATTTCTTTTTTATCATAAATTATGCCGCCGGTTGGAAAATCAGGGCCTTTGACAAATTCAGTCAAGTCCTCAACATCAGCATCTGGGTGTTCAATCAAATGATTTATGGCAGAGCAAAGCTCGCCCAAATTATGCGGTGGAATGCTTGTGGCCATGCCTACAGCAATGCCCATAGTTCCGTTTAAAAGCAGGTTGGGAAGGCGGGCGGGGAATACGGTCGGTTCCAAATGCATTCCGTCGTAGTTGGGAACGAAATTGACTGTGTCGCGTTCAATATCGGTGAGAATTTCTTCGGAAATGTGAGCGAGTTTTGCTTCTGTGTAACGATAGGCGGCAGCAGAATCCCCGTCAACGCTGCCGTAGTTGCCTTGTCCATGCACTAATGGATATCGCAGGGAAAATTCTTGAGCCATGCGCACCATGGAATCATAAACTGCCGTATCACCATGTGGATGATATTTACCCAGAACCTCACCGACAATCGTTGCCGATTTTTTAAGTTTTGCTTGCGGTTTGAGCCCCATATGCCACATGGCATAAAGAATGCGGCGATGCACCGGTTTAAGGCCATCGCGCACATCAGGCAATGCGCGCGAAATTATCACGGACATTGCATAATCCAGATAGGAATTTTGCACCTCGGTGACAATGGGCTGATTGATAAGTCGGCCAATTGGATTGGCAGAGATTTCATTGGATTCCAGTTTGGGCTTTGATTTTATGATTCTTTTCATAGTGGTTTTGAGGTATTTTTGTTTTCAATTTTCTTTTTTAATTCATTGATTTGTTCTGCATTCAGTGTTTCAGCCGGTGTCGGAACAGCTACTGAATTTGTCGCGGCTTTTTTAATAATATTTTCCAAATTTTTCATTTCAGCGGCTTTTGCTTGGCTATTTTTTAAAATATCCGACAGTTCTTTTTTGTTTAAAAAATTCAAATCTTCCGTAATTGAACCGGTGTTTTTAAAATTTTCTTTTATTCGCATTCCCCACAGTCCAATTAAAAAAGCCATTATCACAATCACTCCACTCCACATCATAATTTGCCGTTTGCGCAAATCAGACGCTGACATAATAGGCGCTGAGGACTTGGCGGCGTTTGCCATGATTTTTTCAATCGGCGCTTCGCGGTAAAACATTGTTGGAAAATCAATTTTTTTGGTCGTGTTTTTTTTGGTTTTTTGGCGCGGCATAATTATGTTTTTTCCAATAATACCAATCGGGTTTCATCTTGCGGCAAATCCCGTTTGGCGACTTTGAATTTTGGCAACCATTCTTTTTCTTTTTGTCCCAAAAGTTTGGCGAATTTATCAACAGGTTCAAAAAGCAGTTTGCCATTGGGCGGATTGAAAGAATGGGGTATAACAATTGGCGCCCAAAACATTGTTGCCTCCGCATGGCAGAAGCAAAATATCAATCAAGCCCAATTTATCCGCCATTTCTTCGTTCACTGTTCCTTTGAAATTGCCGAAAAATATGGTGGAAACATTTTCCGTGTCAAAATGAAACACCAATTGCGGCTCTTTTGGGTTTTTGGAAATATCAACGGCATAGACCATTACCCCGCGGACTTCGTATTCGCCAGGGCTCGCGATAACAAACGGTTCCCCGCTCAAAGTAATGGTATTTTTTTCACCGGAACCCAATAATACCAAGTCGCTTTTTAGGTTGCGCGGCAAATCGGCTTTTGGCTCCAAATACGGATTTATTAAAATAACCACCTCGTCGCGCCAAGGGGTTTTGGTTTCAATTTTAAAGGCGGAATGACCCAGCCAAGAGATGTGCATAGAAAAAAATTAGTGTTATTTTCTTTAAATAATTGTACCATAAAAAAAGCATGAGGGCAAGGGGAAAAAGTGTAAAAAAACAGGCACCATGTGGCGCCTGGGTTGGGAGTTGTGTTTGCGTGGTTTGGCCCCGCTATTCTGTGTCTGGCGGCTCTGGGGTAGTGCCGTCGTTGATGTTGGCTTTGGCGGCCGCTTCGTCAATGGCCTGCCTTTTGCCCTCTTCGTCAATGCGTTTGCCGTACTCTTCGAAGATCAAGGCGCAAGTATCGTCGGGCGCCAACTTGAGACGCCAGTCATTACCGTTGAGTTCGGCAAGCCTTTTCTCGCGCTTCCGGACTCCAACGCTCGCTGACGCTGATGATTGTCCATGCCATGAGACATCCGAGAATGACTGCCAAAAACATTTTGGCAATAGGTCCGAAGAGAAATGTGAATTTGGATGTTTTTGCAGGCAGCATCTGTCCCTCCTTGTTGTTGCTCACTGCGTTATGCAGCTCATAAAATAGTAGCATAAATCAGAAAAAGTTTCAAGATACTACACTTGACTTAACTGTAAATTTTGCTAAAATATGTGTAGTTTTATGTTTAAAATTCATTCCAAATTTAAATCTGCCGGTGATCAGCCGCAGGCCATTAATGGCCTGGTTTTGGGTTTGGAGAAAAAAATGTCCAAGCAAACACTTTTGGGCGTGACCGGTTCCGGCAAAACATTCACTATTGCCAATGTGATTGAGAAAACACAAATGCCAACATTGATAATCGCGCATAACAAAACGCTCGCGGCGCAATTGTGCAATGAATTTCGCGAGTTTTTTCCAAACAATGCCGTGGAATATTTTGTAAGTTATTATGATTATTATCAACCGGAAGCATACCTTCCGCATTCAGACACATACATTGAAAAAGAGGCAATGATCAATAATGAAATTGATCGTTTGCGCCATGCCTGCACCCAAGCGCTTTTGACGCGTCGCGATGTGATTATTGTGGCTTCCGTCTCGTGTATTTATGGCCTTGGTTCGCCAAAAGAATATGAAAAAATTGTTTTGCATCTAAAAAAAGGTCAGTTAATTTCGCGAAGAGATCTTTTAAAACAATTGATTGAAATGCACTTTGAGCGCACCACGAGCGACCTTAAACGCGGTAGTTTTCGCTTAACCGGGCCGGTATTTGAAGTAATGCCGGTGAATGAGGAAATGATTTATCGTTTGGAAATCAGTGAAAAAATTGAAAATATGGAATTGGTGGAGTCAATAACAAGAAAAGTGAAAAAAGTTTTGTCAGACATGTGGCTTTTTCCAACCAAACACTATATCGCCAGCGCCGAGATGACCAAACGAGCCTTTGAATCTATAAAAAGTGAATTGAAAGAGCGGTTGGCTGAATTGGAAAAGTCAGGAAAAATTTTGGAAGCTGAACGATTGCGCCGCAGAGTGAGTTATGATTTGGAAATGATAAAAAACATCGGCTATTGCTCGGGAATTGAAAATTATTCTCGACATTTTGACGGCCGCGCATCAGGCGAGCCGCCTTTTACTCTTTTGGACTATTTTAAAACCAATGGGAAATTTCTTACGGTGATTGATGAGTCGCATGTGACAGTTCCGCAAATTCGCGGAATGTATTTTGGCGACAAATCGCGCAAAGATACTTTGGTGGAACATGGTTTCCGTTTGCCTTCGGCGCGCGATAATCGGCCGCTTAAATACGAAGAATTTAATCATCGTACTGAGCAAATGATTTATGTTTCAGCAACTCCGGATGAGTATGAATTAAAAGAGAGTAAGCAGGTGGTTGAGCAGATTGTGCGGCCAACTGGTTTGGTTGATCCCGAGGTGATAATACGGCCGGTGACTGGTAAAAAAGGACTGTCTCAAATTGAAGATGTTATCGCGCGAATTAATGAACGAGTCCTGGTTGGCGAGCGAGCGCTTGTTACAACTTTAACCAAAAAAATGGCGGAGGATTTGTCGGAATTTTTAGAAAAGAAAAAAATAAAAGTGAGATATTTGCACAGCGACATTGAAACATTGGAGCGAATTGAAATCTTAACCGACTTGCGCCGCGGAAAAATTGATGTGATCGTTGGCGTGAATTTGTTGCGCGAGGGCTTGGATTTACCCGAAGTGTCTTTTGTGGCGATTTTGGACGCGGATAAAGAAGGATTTTTGCGCAACGCAGTGAGTTTGATACAAACAATCGGTCGTGCGGCGCGCAATGTAAATGGTTTGGTAATTCTTTACGCCGATAATATCACCGGCTCAATTAAAAAAGCCATTAGCGAAACCAATCGTAGGCGCAAAATTCAGCTGGCATACAATGCCAAACACGGAATCACGCCGAAGACGGTTGAAAAAAGCATTAGAAATATATTGGAAGAATTTGGCATCACCCCGAAAGGGCAAAAAGATAAAAATAAAAGTCGTGTGGCAAAGGTTGCTAAATTGGATTTACTTGGCGATAGCCGTCCGCGAGAGGAAATTATTAAAGAAAAAGAAAATCAAATGAAACAGGCGGCCAAGAATTTAGAGTTTGAACTAGCCGCAATTTTGAGAGATGAGGTAAGAGAGTTGAAAAGTGGATTGCGTTGACAGGCATGTAAAAAAAAGATATTCTGAAACTACAATATAGATACCATACCCCCATAGCCGCGACTAATGGGGCTTTTGAATTTTTTATGCAAGATAAAATAATAATCAAAGGCGCGCGCGAACATAATCTAAAAAATGTTAACTTGGAATTGCCGCGCAATAAAATGATTGTCTTTACGGGACTGTCCGGTTCGGGCAAGTCCAGTTTGGCGTTTGACACAATTTTTGCCGAAGGGCAAAGACGATATATTGAGTCATTATCCGCTTACGCGCGGCAGTTTTTGGGCGGTTTGCAAAAGCCGGATGTTGATGAAATTGAGGGGCTTTCGCCGGCGATTTCCATTGACCAAAAAGCGCACAGCGCCAATCCGCGCTCCACTGTGGCCACAATCACCGAAATTTATGACTATTTGCGCGTGCTTTTCGCGCGAGTTGGCGAGCCGCACTGTCCTTTGTGCAATGGCAAAATCAAAAAAATGACATCTGATGAAATCAAAGAGAAAATTTTAACTCATACAATAGTTGGCAAGAGCGAAAATACCGTAACTATTCTTTCACCAGTGGTGCGCGGCCGCAAAGGCGAGTATTATCAAATGCTTTATGATATTTACAATTCCGGTTATGTGGAAGCGCGCATTGACGGAAAAATTCACAGCTTGCGCGAGCAAGTGATTATTGATAAAAATTCCAAACACACAATTGAAATCGTGATTGATAAAATTTTTCTTGGAGAAAAAATGAAAATGACGGAATCAGAATTGGGAAAATATCTGGTAAAAGACAAAGACGGCGAACAGCGGTTAAGCGAGGCGATCGCCAATGCCATTGAATTGTCCAATGGACTCTGCGCGGTAATTTTTCCAGATAAAACCGAGCAGATTTACAGCGCCAAATATGCCTGTCCGCAAGATGGTTATAGTTTTCCTGAAATTGAGCCGCGTTTGTTTAGTTTTAACAGTCCTTACGGTTATTGCGGAGCTTGCATCGGATTGGGCACGGAAACATTGTTTAGCGAAACAGAGTGCCCAGTGTGCAAAGGAAAAAGGTTGAACACCAATGCTTTGAGCGTGAAGGTAGCTGGCAAAAATATCTGGGAAATTACCAATTTAACCATTGGCGAGGCGCGCGAATTTTTTGCAAATGTTGAGAAAAAATTGGATGTTAGAGAAAAAGAAATTTCCAATGCTGTTTTAAAAGAAATTCTCAACCGTTTGCAATTTATGTTTGATGTAGGTTTGCATTATCTGACACTGAATCGCAAAGCCGGCACTTTGTCCGGAGGCGAGGCGCAACGAATACGACTAGCTTCGCAGGTGGGGACGCGCTTGGTGGGCGCTTTGTATGTGCTGGATGAGCCGACCATTGGCCTGCATCAGCGCGACAATGATAAATTGGTGGCCACTTTGCGTAATCTCTGCGATGTTGGCAATACCATTATAGTAGTGGAGCACGATGAGGACACCATTTTGGCCAGCGATTGGGTAGTGGATTTTGGGCCAGGAGCAGGCAAGCATGGCGGTGAAATCGTGTTTTCAGGACCTTTGGAAAATTTATTAGAAAAGAAAGTAAAATCGCTCACTGGCGAGTATTTGCGCGGTGAAAAGAAAATCGCCTTGTCCAAAAATTATCGCGCGGTTGATAAAACAACCCCCAAAATTAAAATCAAAGGAGCTGTCGCTAATAATTTAAAAAAAATAAATGTGGAAATTCCTTTGCGCCGTTTTATTTGCCTTACCGGCGTGTCCGGCTCGGGTAAATCAACTTTAATGCACGATGTTTTACATACAGCTGTGATGAACCGCTTGTATCGTTTGGGCCGCAAACAAAATTGCGCGAGTATCACCGGCACGGAATATCTTGATCGCGCGATTGTGATTGATCAGAGTCCGATTGGCCGCACTCCGCGTTCCAATCCGGCCACCTACACCAAGGCCTGGGATTTGATTCGCGAGATTTTTTCAGCTACCGAAGAATCGCGCATTCGCGGGTTCAAAGTCGGCCGTTTTAGTTTTAATGTTCCTGGCGGCCGTTGTGAAAATTGCGAAGGTCGCGGTGTTTTGGAAATTGAAATGCATTTTTTGCCCAGCGTGGAAATCGTTTGCGATGTTTGCAAAGGCAGGCGATTTAATCAGGAGACATTGCAGGTGAATTATAAAAAGAAAAACATTTCGGACATTTTAAATATGACCGTGGCTGAAGCCGAAGAATTTTTTAAAGACATTCCTTTGATAAATGATAAATTAAAAATGCTCAATGAAGTTGGCTTGGACTATTTGACTCTTGGCCAATCAGCCACTACTCTTTCCGGCGGCGAGGCGCAGCGCATCAAGCTGTCTCGCGAGTTGTCTAAACACGGCACAACCAAAACACTATATTTACTTGATGAGCCGACAGTTGGTTTGCATTATGAAGATGTGCGGAAATTGTTGGAAGTTTTGCAACG
>Ga0076129_130_pt2 | contig 7894 bp, 9 predicted proteins | sample RifGroC2_FD_67715 | JGI IMG/M metagenome (GOLD analysis project Ga0076129, IMG submission 67715) | Parcubacteria (Magasanikbacteria) bacterium GW2011_GWC2_41_17 | reverse complement strand
ATCATCAATGCCAGCTGGAATTTTCACTGTAAATTCGTCGTGTTTTTTAATAATGCCGCGACCTGAACAATGACGGCAAACTTTTTCGGGCTTTTCCCCGGCTCCGTCGCAAGCAGGGCATTCCGCCTCTGTTTGAAATGAACCAAACACTGTGCGCTGAACTTGCGCAATATGCCCGCGGCCTCCGCAGTCCTTGCATTTCACTGTTTTACTCCCGGGTTCCACGCCAGCTCCCGCGCAAACATCGCAAGCCCCATTTTTATACAATCTGACGATCTTATCCACGCCAAAAGCCGCTTCTTTCAAATCAATTTCTACATCCACTTGAATATCCGCGCCTTTTTTACTACGCTGTCCGCCGCGCCCGCGTCGCCCACCGCCTCCTCCAAAAATATCGCCAAAACCGGAAAACATATCTCCCAAATCATTTATATCAAATCCTTGCGCGTTGTTAAATCCGCTAAAACCCCCACCACTGAATCCACCACCACCTGCCTGTGCTTGCTCAAAAGTTGAACCATATTGATCATACTGACTCCGCTTTTGTTGGTCGGATAAAACCTGAAAGGCCTCGTTTGCTTCTTTGAATTTTTCCTCATTACCGCCTTTTTTATCAGGATGATGCTGGTGCGCCAAACGCCGAAAAGCCGCCTTTATTTCATCTTGCGAGGCGGCTTTATTCACTCCTAAGATTTTGTAATAATCCTTGGACATTTTTTATTCTTTTTTGTCATTCACAACTTCGCCTTCAATCGGGCCCTCTTTTGCGCCAGCATCACTACCAGAAGATGCTCCTCCAGCAGCGCCCGCAGGAACGTTTTTTTGCGCTTCATACATGGCCGCCCCGACTTTCTGCGCCGCTTGCGACAATTCATCAGCTACTTTTTTAATCGCTTCAATATCAGTCCCCTCTTTTACTTTTTTCAATTCCTCAATTTTTTCCTCAATGGGCTTTTTATCTTCCGGTTTTACTTTGTCGCCGGCGTCGCGCAACATTTTTTCCGTAGTGTAAATCATGGTGTCGGCCAAATTCTTGGTTTCAATCGCTTCTTGTTTTTTCTTGTCTTCATCAGCGTGCAATTCGGCTTCTTTTTTCATTTTCTCCACTTCGTCTTTGGACAATCCGGATGAAGCTGTGATGGTAATTGCCTGCTCTTTGCCGGTTGCTTTATCGGTTGCTTTAACATTCAAAATACCATTGGCGTCAATGTCAAATTTCACCTCAACCTGTGGAATACCCCTAGGAGCCGGTGGAATGCCGGAAAGGATAAATCGGCCGAGGGTCTTATTATCAGTTGCCATTGGCCGTTCTCCCTGTAAAACATGTATCTCCACACTGGTTTGGCTGTCTGCGGCTGTGGAAAACACCTGTGATTTGGATGTAGGAATAGTGGTATTTCTGGCAATCAAAGTGGTCATTACCGAACCCAAAGTTTCACACATCTTTCACTTCTCCGCGAAGAATCGCGCCTTGCACTGCGGCTCCAACAGCCACCACTTCATCCGGATTTACAGTGATGTTTGGTTTTTTGCCAAAAAATTTTTCAACTGTCTGATACACCAAAGGCATGCGAGTCATTCCGCCAACCATCACCACTTCATTGATGTCGCTGGTGCTCATTTTAGCGTCTTTCAAAGCGTTTTTCACCGGTGCTATGGTTTTTTCAACCAATTCACCGACCAATTGCTCCAATTTAGCGCGAGTCATTTTCATTACCAAATGTTTTGGACCGTCAGATCCTGATGTGATAAACGGCTGATTAATTTCAGTTTCTTGAGCAGTGGACAATTCAATCTTGGCTTTTTCAGCCGCCTCTTTGATTCTTTGCAAAGCCAAATTATCTTTAGACAAATCAATGCCCTGATCTTTTTTAAACTCGCTCAAAATCCATTGCATTATTACTTGGTCAAAGTCATCACCGCCCAAATGCGTGTCACCGTTGGTTGACAGCACCTGCACAGTGTCAGCCGCAATATCTAAAATGGAAATATCAAAAGTTCCGCCGCCCAAATCATACACCGCAATTTTTTGATTGACTTTTTTGTCAAAACCATAAGCAAGCGCGGCTGCTGTAGGTTCGTTGATAATACGCAAAACATTCAAACCGGCGATCTGCCCGGCGTCTTTGGTGGCCTGGCGCTGTGAGTCGTCAAAATATGCCGGCACTGTAATCACGGCGTCGGTAATTTTTTCTCCCAATTTTTCTTCGGCATCAACTTTCATCTTGCCCAAAATCATGGCTGAAATCTCTTGCGGACTATATTCCTTGCCCTGCATCAAAACCTTGACACCCTCGCCTGACTTGATTATTTTATATGGCATGGTTTTTAAATCGCGCTGAACTTCAGCATCGTCCCAATGACGGCCGATCAACCGTTTGATTGAATACAGCGTATTTTCCGGATTGGTGACTGCCTGGCGTTTGGCCAATAAACCGACTGGCCGCTCGCCATTTTTAGAAACAGCGACAATTGACGGCGTGGTGCGCGCCCCTTCTTTATTTTCCAGCACTTTTGGTTGGCCGCCCTCAACTACGGCCATGCAGGAAAACGTTGTTCCGAGGTCAATGCCTAATACTTTGGACATAGAATTTTTTTATAATTAAAATTAATTAATATTTTAAGCCGCTCCATCTTAAACAATTTTTATAATTTATATCGGTAATATTTTGAGATGACACTTGAGAAATCTTAAAACATTCTTGTCTTATTTTGATTGGCCTCCATTCATACCAATAAAATAAACCGCCTAAAATCAATATTACCACCAAAACAATCAACCAATACCATCTTGATTTCTTCATAGTAACTCAATGATTAAAATTTAATTTTCCTTCTGAATAAAGTGTACTATTTTTATCAAGATCGACAGCTTGTTTAAACCCGTTTGTTGTAATACTTCCGCTATTCATAATATAGATTTGGCTATTATTATGCGCCCTCAAAGCTGCATTATTAACAGGAGTTTGATCATTAACAAACGAACTATTATTAAAAAACAAATTCCTTATCAAAAATAAAACAACGCTAGCAACAAGTGTCCCGACAATCGTCGCGACCAGTGGATGCTCTAAAAATTTCATCCACCATTTTTTATACCACTCTTTTCTGGGTATTGGCCTTTCTCTTTTAATTTCTTCTGACATATATAATAATTTTCGTACATCTACTGGACTGTATAAATTTTTTATAATAATCCGCTACTCTCTACTCACAAACTTCTCCAACTCCTCTATCAATAATAATCTTGAACGGGTCGCCGCGGTTTGAAGCGCTAACGCCGGCTGATGACCAAACCCAACATATTCCACGTTTTTACCCAACTCTTTTACTTTTTGCATAGCCGGCAACAAATCCGTATCAGAAGAAATCACAATCGCGTCATCATACAAATTTTCATAAGCCCCAACCAATAAATCAGTCGCGATTTTTACATCCACGCCTTTTTCATGATACACGCCGTCATTTTTCATTAAATAACCATTGTGAACAACGACTTGCTGATTATGCAAATGGTTAAACAATTTTCTTTGTGCCAGACGCATCTTTTGACCCTTTTCATCGCTAAACTTTGCCCTAACAACACCAACATAATATCCCGCCGTTGCTATTAATCTTTCGCCGGCGATATATTCACAAAGCTCTCTGTATTTGAACTTTGAAAGATTTTTTATCTCCAATGATTTCATCTTGAAATAAAAATTACTGCCATCAATAAAAATCATTGCTCTCCTTGCTTTGTCCATAAAAAATTGACTTAAAATTAAAACCCCGCTGGACTCCCTTGCGGGAGCAGAGCGGGTGGTTTTAGCTATTAACAGTATAGCACACCGCCCGCAGTCATGTCAAGTGGATAAATTGCAGGGTATATTTATTTTTTCTTCACTTCCACCTTGATTGTTTTGGCCTTGATTTCAGCTATTTTGGGAATAATGACCTTTAACATTCCATTTTCAAATTCAGCGGTGGCGCCGTCTTCTTGCACTTTGGTTGGCAAAGTCACTTGTCGATAAAACGAACCGGATCGCACTTCTTTGCGATAATAATTTTTTTCATCCACTTCCGATTCTTTTTTGCTTTCACCCTTCACAGTCAATACGCCATTTTGCACTGTCACCTCCACATCTTTTGGATCAATGCCTGCCAATGGTGTTTCCGCCACCACCGCGTCTTTGGTTTCATACACATCAATTGCCGGAGTAAAACCGGAATTGCCGACCATTGACGGCAAGCCCCCTTCAAAAATCTTGTCCATTTCATCAGCTAATGACGGCATGAGAAACGGAGACCATTTGATAATAGACATAATGATAATACTTTTCTCTCTCCTTTAAAATGACAATTTTTTATTATTTGCTTACAATCACTTTTGCGGCCTTAATCACTTTTTCACCCATTTTATACCCGCCTTCAATTTCTTTTACAATCTCGCTCTCGCCTCCGCCCTCAAGAGTTTCTTCGCCCACTGCTTCGTGCAGTGCAGGATCAAATTTTTCGCCAACGGTTTTAATTTCCTCAATTCCCAACTGTTTTAATGTTTCCACAAATTGTTTTTTAATACATTCAACGCCGACCAGCCATTGCTCCACGGCTTTGCTGTCAGCTGTGTTCGGCCGATGCGCCAAGGCCTTTTTATAATTATCATACACTCCAATAAAATTCATCGCGGACATTGCTTGCGCGAATTGCGCCATTTCCGCTTTTTCTTTAGTTGTTTCCCTCTTCAAATTATCATAATCAGCCAAAGCGCGCTTCCAATTGCTCAAATAATCTTCCGATAATTGTTCGGCTGTTTTTTCTTCAGCTGCTGGCTTTTTATCGCCCTCGTCTTTTTCTTCTTTTTTTTGTTCATCGCTCATAAAAATTTTATAATGTTTTAACAAAATTAACTAATTCCAAATTTTTTTCATAATCCATTCGCATCGGGCCTAAAATTCCGAATAATCCATTGTCGCGAATGGGCGCGGCGATAAAACTGCACATTTTGCCAAACGGATTATCAGAGCCAATCAAAACTTTCTTGCCATTGCCAATCAACTCCAAGACCCGCGGCAACATTTCCTCGCAATGATCCAAAATTTGCGAAACAGAAGTGACGATAACTTGTTCCCTAAATTCCGGCTTGGCAAATAAATTGGAAAGTCCGGTAAAATATAATTGATTAGGGCTAAAAGCCACTATTACCGCTTCTTGGGATATTTCTGCTGAAGCTCGCGCGGCCGCTTTTACTTGTTCATCGCCTTTAAATTTTTCAACCGCCGCGGCAATCTTTTTATCTGTTTTTTCATCCCGTCTATCCGCGTCCACAAAATTATCCACAAAAAATTTATAGCCCTTGGCAGTTGGAACGCGTCCGGCCGAAATGTGCGGCTGATAAATATAGCCATCTTCTTCCAAAGCCATCATTTCATTGCGAATAGTGGCCGAAGACACATCGCCTAATTTATCAGCTAAAAACAAAGAACCAACAGGTTCGGCCGTTGTCAAATATATCTTTACAATCTGCTTAAAAAGCTGTTCTCGGCGCTTGTCCATAGCTATTAGCACTCGCACCCATAGAGTGCTAATACCATTATATCCACAAGGTAAAAACCTGTCAAGAGATGGAGCTATTTCTCTTGGAAAATAAGCACCCGCAATAGTTTTGACGATAAAAATTGTGTTCTTTGGCCAATTGATAGGCCACTTCCTGTCCACCTGCTTTTTTCCAATCGGCCTCATAAAATTTCACCCCATATTTACCCCCTGCTTGTTGGCCCAAAGGATTTATCACTTCAGCTTTTTTATTGCGCCCCATGGTCAGTGTCGTGGCAAAAAAATCAAATCCGTTTTCCTTGGCATAACGCGCGGCTTCTTCCAAGCGCAGACGCCAACAAACCAAACAACGCGCCCCGCCTTCCGGCTCGTTTTCAAAACCCTTAATCGCCTCGGCCCAATGATTGTGGCCGGCCGAACCTTCAACAAAAGGCAGGCCAATTTCCTCACATCGCGCTCGCGTGGTGTCGCGCCGCCGTTCATATTCTTCCAACGGTTCAATGTTGGGATTATAAAAATACGCGGTAACTTGAAATTCTCGACGCAAAATATCCAGCACATGACCGGAGCAGACAACGCAACAAGTGTGCAAAAGAAGACGGGGCATAATATAATTTACAAAATTGGCCCTAAAATTTTTCCAATCCATTCAAAAAACTTTTCTCTGATTGGTCGCTTGGCCCAAGTCAAAGGCCTGAATAAAAGCGAACTTTTTCTCCAATTATGAAAAATCTTTTTCAAATCAGCAATCATGCTTTTGTCAGTAAAAATCAAATTAGTTTCGTGATTGCGATAAAATGACTGATAATCAAAATTACTGGATCCAATCATGGCCCAGTGCCCATCCACCATCATTGCTTTGGCATGAATCATTTTTTTAACCAAATAAACTTTTAAACCGATACGGGCAAATAAACTCCAATAAGCCCTCACAGCGTAATTAAGAAAAAAAAGATCAGTGCGCTTTGGTAAAATCAAATCAATTTTCACTCCGCGTTGACGCGCTTCAATCAAGGCCTGCAAAAAAACTTTATCAGGTAAAAAATATGGATTAACAATGGTAAGTGAATGGCGAGCACGCTTGATGGCTCGCAAATAGACACTGCGAACTGAGGAAAAATTCTCCCGCGGCTTGTGCCAAAGAATACGCCAATATTTTTCTTTAATTAATGGAATGTAAAAAAGCGATTTTATTTTTTCCAAACTACCGCCGCCGGCCAAATATGAATGAGCGAATGATTTTAACAAATGCCTTACCATTGCCCCTTCCACTCGCGCATGCAGATCAAACCAGCTGAAAGATTGTTTTTCAACATTCACACCTCCTATAAAACCGACTTTTTCATCAATAACCAAAATCTTGCGGTGATTGCGCTCCAACCATCGCCGCGCCTTGCGCCAAAAAAATGACAACTCAACGGGATTGAAATAAATCACCTCAATCCCCACTTCGCGCATGTCTTTCATTATTTTTTCCTCAAAACCAAAACTGCCTAAAGCGTCAATAATCAATTTTATCTCCACACCTTTTCGCGCTTTTTCTTTTAATTTTTCAATAAAAGGCCAAACAATAGTGTCCTGCTCAAAAATATATGTTTCCCAATAAATTGATTTTTCAGCCGCGCTGATCGCGTCAAACATGGCCTGCAAAGCAGAGCGAGTGGTGGAAAAAAATTGGTACTGGTTTTTGGGTTCCATATACATACAGTGTAGTAAATTAAAGCAAAAAAAGCAAACAAAAACAGGGGGCGACTGTGCGTCCTCTGCTTTTTTAGCCCCATGGGGATTTGAACCCCAGTTTCTTCCGTGAGAGGGAAGCGTCCTAGACCGGGCTAGACGATGAGGCCGTAAAAACTATTTATTTTTCCAACTGATATCCTGCCGACAAACCATTTTTTTTGCGTCAGACGGTTCAGCCATCAAACCAACAACAATCTTTTCCATCCTAACACCTTGCGAGCCCTTTATCAAGATCACGTCGCCAGTGTGTATATTTTTCTGCAAAAATTGACCGACTTCAACGCTATCAACAAATTGAATAATTTTGTCCTCGACCATTCCCCTCAAACGCGCCGCTTCGGCCACAATTTTCGCTCTCTCCCCCACTGCTATTAATAAATCAATTCTTGATTCCGCGACTTTGGCGCCCACTTCTTGATGCGCTTCGAAAGTGTACGCACCCAATTCAAGCATATCTCCCAACACTGCAATCCGTCTGCCGCCTTCCATTACTTTTATTTCCGACAAAATCCGCAAGGCCAAGACAGCGGCCAATGGTGAAGAATTATATGAATCGTCAATAATTGTGGTGAATTTCACGCCTGACAAAAGGCGCATACGCGAAGGCGGCGGATTGTAA
>Ga0076129_129_pt1 | contig 8360 bp, 8 predicted proteins | sample RifGroC2_FD_67715 | JGI IMG/M metagenome (GOLD analysis project Ga0076129, IMG submission 67715) | Parcubacteria (Magasanikbacteria) bacterium GW2011_GWC2_41_17 | reverse complement strand
AAGATCTCAATTAGTGTCAGAAGAAAGAACTATGCTCAAATCAGCTGTTGGCAAAATGGCAGGGTGTTTATTAGGAGCTGGCATTGTTTTAGTTATTGCCAATCTGCTTAATTTTTAATAATGATAATAAAATTTGTTTATTATTGAAAAGTATGCCCTATCAGGCAAAAATAAAAGCATACATCATATAACACGGCATATCTGGTTACGGCTTTTTACAAAAGCCTCCACCCAAATTTTTGCTCAATTCTTTCGCAAAAACTTCGTATATTCGGATACGCACTCGTGTTGCGTCAAAACTCCGCTAATTTAAGCTGTTTTTGTTCGTTGTTTTCCGGACTTTGCAATTTGACATTGGAAATTAAGCTTTGCATAGCGATTTTTTCAAATTGAGAGACCTGTAAAATTTGTAGAATTTCGTAGAGGTCGCGTTTGATTTTCATTTGTTTTTTAATAATGGCGACAAGGAGAAATGTTGAAATGGCAATGCAAATTTGCGTCTTTACGGCATTGAACGAATAACCCCAGAATATCTGTATTTTAAGATGTTGTTTTATCCATTTGAAAAAGAGTTCAATCTGCCAGCGGTGTTTGTACAGGTCGGCGATTGTTTTTGCGTCGATTTCAAAATTGTTGGTAAGGTACACGTAGCGCGTGTCGGTTTCAGTGTCATAATATTTTACGCGGCGCAATTTTTCCGGATAATGTTTTTGAGAATAAAAATGTTTGAGTTTGATTGTTTGATCGCATTGAACTCCGGTTGCTTTATCAATTTTATTGGAATAAATTCTTTTAAATGATAAACTATCTTTGGCGCGAACGATGAAAAACGCTTGTTGCCGGTCAATGGTGTAGAGCCGTTCAAAATCAAGGTAACCGCGGTCCATAATGTAAATAGCGTCCTTTTCAAATTCCAGAATGTCTAAAAAATTCACATCGTGCGTTTTTGCCTTGGTTATGAGAAAAAATGAAGGAATATTTCCTTTTAAGTCCAGCTGGGTATGGATTTTGACCGCTGATTTTTGAAGTTCAAAGTATGCCCATTTGAAAGTCGCCAAACATAGATCGATGACAGTGGAATCAAGGACATAGACGGAATTTTTAAGTTCAATGGTAAAATCATTCTCGCGAGCGTACAAACGGCGGGCAACACCAATTATCGCCATGGTATTTTTTGGTTCGTTTCCCCAAGCTTCATAATCTGAAATGAAATCAACAATTTGAGAAAAGACATATCTATCTTGAAACATAGCAATTGACGGCTTAATGAAATAATATTAATTTTATGAACTACAAACACACTCAAATTGGTTATCTGATGCTGGTTGTTACTCTTGCCGTGCTGGTGCTTTTCACATGGGCTTATATTACGGCTCGGGCAGAACCTCCCTCGTATTACTCAGGCACAAATTTTGCCGTTACTGCCATAATGGCATTAATCATATTTATTCTTGCTTCCTTTGTGTCACTTCAAGTAATTATTGATGAAAAATATTTACGAATTAAATTTGGCTATGGTATTTATCAGAAAAAGTTTTCGCTTAATGATGTAATGTCCGCTAAAACCGTAAGGAATCATTGGTATTATGGATGGGGAATCAGGGTGTGGTTTTGGCCCAAGATGTGGATTTACGTTGAAATAAAACTGAAAAATGGTAAAACATACAGGATAGGCACGGATGAACCTAAAAAATTAGAACAAACAATTCTGCATTCAATTAAATAATGAGCATAAGTTGAATTTTTTAAACATGAAAAACACTATCAGTAAAAAATTATTCTGGACACCAAGAGTTTTATCAATAATTTTTATATTATTCTTGGCGCTGTTTTCATTGGATATTTTTGATGGAAATTACGGATTTTGGGGGACAATTCTAGGATTGTTCATGCACAATATTCCATCAATGATTTTATCAATAATTTTAATAATTTCTTGGAAATATGAAATAGTCGGGGGAATCAGTTTTATCATGGTTGGAATTTTATATATCGCGGTGATTTTGATTCATATTATTAAAACAGGTTTTGAATTGTATTACTTGGCGTGGGCCATACAAATTTCCGGAATAGCATTCTTTGTTGGAATATTATTTTTAATAGGATGGCATAAAAAGAAAAAACATGACTAAAACTAAAATCCCGATTAAAAATGTCTTAAAAGAAGTGTACAAACAAAAAGGATTCCCAACAGGCCCGTTCAATGCTTGCCTAACTTGCAAATGCGGACAAAATGCCCTTGGCGCGGCGTGTTGTAAATACGGGGTATATATTGACAAAGAATCTTACGACCACATTATTAAACATAAAAAGTATTTTGAAAAAAAGATTGGAATAAAAATGGAGGAATTTTTTGATAAAAGGTGGAGTAAAGATCCTGAATATCTTGGCGGCAAACCAATTGGTACAAGAGTAATAAACAAGTCATGTTCTTTCCGCTCGCCTTCAGGGCAAGGGTGTGAAATTGTAAGCTTAGTTTTTAAAAAAAATTTGCCGAAGCGGATGATTCCGTCGGCCTGCAGAATCTACCCCATCACTTGGGACAAAGGGATAATGTGTCTTGAAAAAATAAAAAAAAATTGCGTGTGTATTGATAAAAATCATAAAACAAAAAAATCAATTTACCAAACGCAAAAAAAAGAAATAGAAGATATTTTTTGTTTTACAAACAAACTATGAACATCCACCAACGCCGTTTAATTGTCATCACTTTTATCGCCCTGTTTCTAACTGCCGCGCCAATAGTCGTCCTCTACACTTCCGGCTATCGTTATAATTGGCAGAAAAAGAAAGTGGAACAAGTGGGCGTGCTGATGCTTAATATCCTACCTGCCGACGCCAACTTATATCTAAATAATGAATTACTGCCGACACAACGGCCATTGCGGCTATCCAGCTTACTGCCAAATTATTATCAAGTGCGAGCTGGAAAAGATGGCTATCACAACTGGCAAAAAAATCTGGAAATCAAAGCACGAGAAAGTACTTTAGTATATGACATCGTGCTTTTCAAAAATGTTTCGCCTCAACTTTTGGAAAATGGGCCGGTAACACAATTTTCTCTCTCGCCTGATGAATCCACCGTGCTCATTCAAAAATTAAACACACTTTGGCTGATGGATTTAAAAATAGGCGTGAAAAAACTTCATACTATTCTGCCATATACTATTAATCAACCGACTATAAAATGGTCGCCAAATGGCAAATGGATTATTGATGATGATGAAACGGGCACGAATTTCGTAATAGTAAATATTGAAAAAGAAAAAAACTTCAACTGGCAGGAATTTAGTCTGGGTTCAATTTCAGAGCCAGAATGGACAACTGACAGCGAACACATTTATGGTTTAGTGGAATCACAAAATCGCGCGCTTTATGAAATAAATTTTCAGACCAACACTAAACGAAAACTGATTGACGGGCCGATTGATGATTACGCGGCGGCTGATGACGAAATATTTTTTATTAAAAACCTCGCAGATAAAACTGTTTTGTATCGCTACCGTGAGCTCGCATTGCCGATTATTGAACAAAAGATTGAAGAAATCGCTGTTCTGCCCAAAGGTAATTATCACTTTGGCGAGATAAATAATAATGAAGTGCTGGCGTTAAACGATAAAAATCAAATTTTTTTGATTAATCCGACTGACAAACAAACACCAATTATCAAATTGAATGGCAGCGCGGCTGTGTGGGGCAAGGGAGAGAAAAATAATTATCTTTATTATTTTGATCAATCGGAAATTTGGGCGCTGGATTTGAAAACGAAGCAGTCGGCCATGACTGCTCGCTACAGCGATGGCGTGGCACAGGTTTTGCCAGCGCCTAATAAACCATATTATCTATCATTGGTAAATGGCAATTTGCAAGTCTCTGAATTGGATGATCGCGGCGAGCGCAATGTGGTGACTTTATTTGATAAAGCAGAAGCAACAACGATACAAATTGATTCAGCTGGAAAAAATGTTTATCTGCTGATAAAAAATAACGCGTATCAGGAGTTGTACCGATTGGAGACGCAATAAAACAAAAAAAGTCCTGATGAAAATCAGGGCTTTTTTCAAATCTCAATAAAAGTATGGTCACCCAACACCATTTTGTGGCCTTTGGGCGGGGCTTGGTGGCCGGTGAGAATGGAAGCGTTTTTACCAATGATACTATCCACAATACGAATAGCGCAGTTGATGTCCGCGTTTTCAAAAACAATAGAATGTTCAATCTCCGCGCTATAAATTTCCGTCCCTTGCCCGATTGTGGTGTATGGGCCAATGTAGCAATCATCAAGCACGCAATTTTCTCCAATAATCACCGGCCCGCGAATTAAAACTTTTTCTCCGATTTTCGTGCCGTGACCGATTTTAATATTACCCTCCAACCGCGCGCCCGGTTCCACTGTGGCGTGATTAGTAAAATGCCCGCGATCAAGCTGATCCAAAAGCATTTGATTGGCAATAAGCAAATCATTGGGCTTGCCAGAATCCTTCCAATAACCGGTAATCTCGCTCCACCCGACTTTATAATTATTCTGAATCAGCCAAGTGTTGATATCGGAAATTTCATACTCGCCGCGAGCTGATTTTTGAATGTGGCTGTACGCCTCAAAAAATGTTTTGTCGTAAAAATAAATGCCTGTCTGCGCCAGATTGCTTGGTGGATTCATAGGTTTTTCCAACACGCGCGTTAACTTTCCATTGGCGTCAAATTCGCCCACGCCAAAACGAGTAGAATCATCTACCTTGGAAAAATTCAATAAACAATTCAAGTTTTCTTTTTCAAATTTTTCAGCCAAGGGTTTGAGAGACGCGAGTGTGATATTGTCGCTAAGATAAAAAATGAAAGGATCATCCCCCACCATTTCCCGCGCCAAAGAAACTACATGCGCGATGCCCAGCGGCCCGCCAATTTGTTCAAAATATTGAATTTTTATTCCCCAGTGTCCCCCATCGCCAATATGCTTTTGCAATTCCGTTTCACCCGGATTGGTATTGATAAAAATTTCTTTCACGCCGATTTCCACCACTTTATCAATGGCATGAAAAATCATCGGCTTGTTGGCCAATGGAATCAAATGTTTGTTTATTGTGGTTGTGATCGGCCGCAAGCGCGTCGCGTGTCCCCCGCCGGTCAAGATTGCTTTTCTAATCATAAAATTACCAAAACATAATTGCTCGCACCAATTGCCAATAAATCTTCATAACAGGATTGCCAATATATAATAATAACGGATTTTCCATTTCTTTTTCTTGAAATAAGACCTCGCTGACCATATCTTTGGTTAATTCCCTATCACTCACTTTTCGAATTTGCCGGATATTTTTTCTTTTTTTCAGCCAAGGAATCCAATTGGTACTATCCAGCCAATAGCGATAAACTTTTACCCGTTCTTCAAACCAACCACCTTTGAAAGCGAACAAAATCAAAGCCAATTCCATTATCAAACCCATTGGCGCGAGCAAAAGCAAAGTTGGCCATTTAAAAAATTCCAACATCACGCCATAACGATTGCGTTCCATCCAAAAATATTTGGTAATACTGCGGCCAAATTGATATTTATGATAAACCACTGAATCGCGTACCAAAATAATTTTGTATCCGGCCGCTTTCAAACGGAAGCAATATTCCAAATCCTCGTGATATAGAAAAAAATCTTCGTCCAAGCCGCCATATTGTTTTAATAAATCAACGCGCATCAGCACTCCGGCGCCGGAAGCATAAACGATTTCTTTAATTGTTGGTAAATTGGCCTCGGATAATTTTTTACGATAATCCCAACAAAAACCAAAACCCAGATAATGCATGGCATTGCCCGCGGAATTTATCAATTCAGTTTCCGGATGCAAAAGCAAAAGCGATTGAGCCGCGCCAACTTGTTTATCTTTTTCCATTGCTTCAACCAATGGCTCTAAAAAATTCGCTGCCACAAACGCGTCGTTATTATGCAAACAAACATAATCAAAACCATTGTCCAGTGCGTATTTTATACCAACATTATTACCACCTGCAAAACCCAGATTAGAAGAATTGGCAATCAAAGTGACCTTGGGCATGGTAATACCGGACTTTGGCATGATGGTCTCTTCAATGTAGCGTACTGACGGGCCGTGTTGCGGGTGAGGATTGTCCACAATCACAAATTCCACCCTATCTTTTGGATAAGTGAGTCGCTCTAAAGCAGAAATCACATCGTCCGTGTACGGCTCGCAGTGATACGAAAGATAAATTATCGCAACTTTTGGCAACATAATAATCAAATCGTTTTAAATCTCCACTTCCACATATATTGCAACCAACTTATGATGTGAACTCGCGTAAGTGGATTTTTCATTATTGAACTGAGAAAACCGGGCACTTTGGCCGAGCCCTTGCCATGCCTGTGTTTTATCTTTATATCATGAATATAATAAATCGGCCAGTTGGCATCCCAAAATCTGCGACACAAATCGCAGTCCTCAAAATACATAAAATATCGTTCGTCAAACAATCCGGTTTGTTCCAAAGCAATCCCGCGCGCGAACATTGCCGAACCCATTATCCAATCAACCGGCTGATTGCGATCATGATTAAAGTCGTGCATTAAATATCGCGCCACTTTGCGATGATTTTTTTTAAACTCGCCCAATGAACTTCGGCGATAAAGCGGTATCCAAAAATCGGGAAAACGATAGCAAGAATACTGCAACGAATTATCGCTGTTCAAAAGTTTGGGGCCGACCATGCCAATTTTTGGATGCGTTTCCATGTGTTCAAACAATCTTTGCAAAACACGCTCGCCACTTGGAAAAACAGCGTCAGGATTTAAAATAAAATGGTATTTGGCTTCAGTGGATTTTATGCCGATGTTTTGCGCTTTGCCAAAACCAACATTACTTTCCTGTGGCAGATATTTAACTTCCGGAAAATTATTTTTAAACATCAGCCAAGCGCCTTCTTCCGGCGTATTGTCCACCACCACAATTTGCACTTTCAAATCAGAACCGATCAAGTCGGATTTCATGGAATGCAAAAGATCCCGAATGTCTTCGGCCATTTTGTAGTTTACTATTGTGACTACTATGTCAAACATGTAGTTTTCTCATTTCTCTCCAACTAATTTTTCTGTTTTTAATTATCCACTTTCTCTTTTCTTTTAATTCCTTTCGCATTTTCCACACCTCTGTAAGGCCGACCAACACTCCCCTATCAAGCAATAAAAAATACATGAACTTCTTTACTTCATACCACAATATCCAAAAAAAATCAAGAAGAAAGTTTTGCCAGTACTCATTTTTGTACAAAGTCATTAAATGGTTTTTGTAGCTATGATATTTCACCCAGGCCGATTGATTTTTTTTATTTTCCAATGCCGCGGCGTCAATCATTGTTTTTGGCCCTGCTCCAGCTCTATCGTGATAGGCAATGACATCTGGTAAAACATATGATTTAAAGCCGGCAGAAGCCAAACGATAGGCCAAATCAACATCTTCTTTATATGAATTATAACTAGCATCAAAAAAATCGCGATTTTCAAATGCTACTGCTCGCAAAGCCGCGGCGCGATACATTGGCAAAGCGCCGGAGATGCCAAAGACCTGCAATGGCGCGCTGGACATAAACGACGACTCTTCACCCGCTCTCCAATCCACCACTCGCCTATTTTTAAAAACTTTTAGACCCAAAGTGTCAATAATGTTTGTGAACGCGCCACTGGCAAAATTCCATTTCATCAATCTCGGACTAATAGCCGCTGCCTCTGGATGCGCGTCCATAAAATTCACTGATTTTTCAAAACAATCAGGAGATAAGAACATGTCTTGATTCAAAAGCAAAATATATTCTCCATCTGTCATTTTAAAAACCTCATTATGCCCACCGGCAAAACCCAAATTTTCTTTATTTTCCACAATTTTATATTGAACACCTAATTTGTTCACTTCATTTTTAATCAATTCAACAGTGTTATCGGATGAATTATTGTCCCAAACAAACAAAAACCAATCTTTGCCCGTCTGTTCTCGCAAAGATTTAAAAAGCTGCGGAATATATTTTGCCCCATTCCAGGTGACAATGTGAACTGACAATTTCATAATTTTAAGCTTTGCTTATAATTTTGTTAAAAACCAAGTCAACGCAATTCCGACAGGACGCAAAATCCAAATTATCCCCCATTTATACCACGGCTCCCATTTTTTAAAATATGTGAGCATGCTTGCAGTAAAATTCTTTTGCTTCCATAATGTTTCCTGCTTGATAAAACTCTGTCCGACATAATCCACACAAGAAATAATCGGCGTGTATATCACTTTATACCCTAAGCGCTTAATTTCGCGACATAAATCAACATCTTCAAACCAAATAAAATAGCGCGGATCAAAAGCCCAACC
>Ga0076129_139_pt1 | contig 8960 bp, 5 predicted proteins | sample RifGroC2_FD_67715 | JGI IMG/M metagenome (GOLD analysis project Ga0076129, IMG submission 67715) | Parcubacteria (Magasanikbacteria) bacterium GW2011_GWC2_41_17 | reverse complement strand
GGATAAGCCGACCAAATTTTCTTCAATTCCGCCACTGTAATTTTATCCAAAGCTCTGCTCACTGAAATCAATACCTCGGGTGTTTTTTCTACTGGCGCGGATTCTAACGCTGGAGCAACTCCGCTCTGTAACATCATCTTATATCTTTCTTTAATTCCGGCGATGCTTGCTTCTGTCAAAACCTCCACTGTTTCGGCAATAATCTTTTTTTCTCTATCTTCTTCCCGATTGGAAATTTTGCCGATGATGCAAACCTTGCTGTCCGCCAACAACACATCTTTAAATTTTTGATAAACGCGCGGAAAAACAATCACCTCAACCTTGGCTGTCATATCTTCCAATCCCACAAAAAGCATAAAATCGCCTTTTTTTGTGACAATGCGCTTGGCTGAAACAATTTGTCCGCAAAACAAAAACCATGGATCTTTGGACTCTGTTTCCAAAATCTTTTTTATCGGCAAAATGTCATGGCCTAATTTTTTGGTCATTTCAGCAAAAGGATGTTCGGAAATATATAAACCGAGTAATTCTTTTTCCCATGTTAATTTTTCCTCGCGACCGGCAGGAGACGCGGGCTTCAAATGCAGCCGTCCTTTTGTTGGGTTGGCGCCCAATTCAAAAAGAGAGCTTTGATTACTTTCCAAATCTCGACGGCTATCTTGCGCAAAACCTGTTAATAAAATCGTGTTGGCTAACAATTGCCCGCGCTCGCCAAAACAATCCAAAGCGCCTGTTTTAATCAAACTCTCCATTGATTTTTTATTCAAATCCTTATCCTGAACGCGACCGAGAAAATCTTCCAAATCTAGATAAGGCCCGTTGGCTTTTCGTTCTTCAATCACACGCTCGGCAATGTGCTGACCCATATTTTTAATCGCCTCCAGTCCAAAACGAATTTTTGGCTTGTCTTCTTTGCTCTTACGCGGCACAACGGAAAACAACGCGAAACTTTCATTAACATCAGGCGGCAAAACTTCAATGCCCATTTTTCTGCACTCAGCCACATTTTCACTGACTTTTTCAATATCAGCCGACTCTGCTGAAAGCACGGCCGCCATGTATTCTTCGGGAAAATGCGCTTTTAAATAAGCGGTTTGATAAGCAATTACAGCGTAGCTCGCGGCATGAGCTTTATTAAACCCGTACGCCGCGAACGGCTCAATCAATTCCCACAATTCTTTGGCTTTTTTGGATTTTAAACCATTGGTGATACAGCCAGAAATGAATTTTTCTTTTTGCGCCGCCATTTCTTCCGGAATTTTTTTACCCATGGCTTTGCGCAATTTGTCCGCCTCTTCCCAAGTATATCCGGCAATGTTAATGGCTGTTAACAAAACATCATCTTGATACGCGATAACACCATATGAATTCTGCAAATAATCCTTCATGCGCGGGTCCAAATAACTGATGAGTTTTGGATTGTGTTTGCGACGAATAAATTCAGGAATGGACTCCATCGGGCCGGGACGAAACAAAGCCACCATGGCCATAATATCAAAGATATTTGACGGCTTGAGATCTTCCAAATATCGCGTCATGCCTGAACCGCCCAATTGAAACAATCCTCCGGTTTCACCGCGCGCGAGCATTTCATAAGTTTGCTTATCATCCCAAGGAATATCATGCAATTTTACTTTAATGCCATGAATTTTTTCCACAATTTTCACTGCTTCGCCCAAAATGGAAAGATTACGAATACCCAAAAAATCCATTTTCAAAAGGCCGGCTTCTTCCACCGAATGCATTTCATATTGAGTAACAATTTTGTCTCCGCCAGTTTCCTTTTGCACCGGAGTAAAATCCGTCAAAGGAGTTGGAGAAATTACCACACCGGCAGCGTGAACAGATGTGTGGCGAGCGCACCCTTCAATTTTTTGCGCCAAATCCAAAAGTCGTTTGACCTCTACGTTGGAATTATACAAAGCAAAAAGTTCCGGCGTTATTGCCAACGCCTTTTCTATGGTCATTGGAAAGCCCTGCGAACCAAAAGGAATTATTTTAGCAACTTGGTCGCAAAAAGAATATGAATACCCTAACGCGCGGCCGGTGTCGCGCACTGCCGCTCGCGCCGCCATTGTTCCAAAAGTAATTATCTGAGCGACTTTATCAGCACCATATTTTTGCGTAACATAGGCGATCACATCATCGCGCCTGTTATCTGCAAAATCAACATCAATATCAGGCGGCGAAGGACGGTGCGGATTTAAAAATCTTTCAAATGGCAGTAAAAAATACAAAGGATTTACATCAATTATTCCCAAAAGATAAGAAACCAAAGAACCGGCGGCGCTTCCGCGGGTAGTAATGACAATGTCGTGTTCCCGCGACCATTTTACATAGTCGGCCACTGCTAAAAAATATGGAGCATAACCTTTTTTAGTAATAACGCCCAATTCATAATTCATTCTCTCCTCAATTGCTGGGGTAACTTCTTTGAATAATTCTTTAAGTCCAACTCGGGCATTTTCTTCCAAAATTTGATTGGCGGTTTTGCCTTCGGGAATTTCCACCGGAGGAAAATGCCATTTGCCTAATTTTAATTCCAGATTGCAACGATCGGCTATTTTGACAGTATTTTCCAAAGCCGAAGCCACATGGCGAAAACGAGAACCAATATCTTCTTGAGAATTTAAAGAACGGTTGACTGATACAAAACTCGGCCGGCCGGGCTCATTGATTGTCCTTCCTGATTTAATGCAGGTCAAAATATCTTGCGCCTCGCGATCATCAAAAGAAAGATAATGCACATCGCGCGTGACGACCATTGGCAAGCCGGTTTCCTCGGCCATTTTAATCAAACCGTTGTTCACTTCAATCTGACCTGGCAAATCCGGATGATCTTGCAATTCCAAATAAAAATGATCGAGACCGAAAATTTGAGCGTAATCCAAAGCCGCTGATTTTGCTTTGGTATAATTTTCTTGTTTATAAATTAATTGAGGAATCTCGCCCTCCAAACATCCGGAAAGAGCAATAAGACCTTCGTGATATGTTTTAAGCCACTCTTTGGTCAGACGCGGCACCAACTCGCGCGCGCTATTGGGCCCGAAATTTTCCAAATGCCCCAAGGAAGAAAGTTTTAATAAATTTTTATAACCAATCTCGTTTTCCGCAAGAAGAATCAAATGATATGTGTTTTCTCCAACCAAAATATATGCCTCCAAACCTATAATCGGTTTGATGCCGGCGCGACGAGCGGATTTATAAAATTCAATGGCGCCGTAAAGAGAGCCGTAATCAGTCAAAGCCAACGCTTTCATGTTCATTTTTTTGGCAGCGCGAACCAGCTCGTCAATTTTTGGCAAGCCCTCTAAAAGAGAAAAATGAGAATGAACATGAAGATGGACGAAGGACATATAATCCATACTAGACCAAAAAATGCAAAAAGGCAATAACAAAAAAAGCCCCTTTTCAGGGGCGCTATTTTCTCATTTTTTCTTCTTTTTTTCAATGGTTTCGGACGCGCCTTTTCCTTTACTGATAAAATACTGAATCAAACGCATCACGCCTTCGGAAACAAAAGACAAAGTGGATGTGGCGTGTTCCATTTTGTCGCGAATGGAACGGATGGCGTCTTCAATGCCGCGAAACCTTTCGCGCAATTCTTCCACCATTTCATTGGCATTACGCAAAATGGAAACCAAATAATATATCAGCCAGCACAGAAAGACAGTCACCCACAAAACGCTGAATGATAAAACGATGTATAAAAGATCTTTGCTATTTTCCAGCATAAAATTCCTCCGTTAAATTATTATATTAATATTATATCACGCCTGTCTTTGAACAGCAAGAACTATTCCCGCACTTCCGCCCCAAACTTACTTTTTAAGATAGTTTTAACCTTATCGTGCGCCTTATTTACCTCTTCTGTAGTAAGTGTGCGATCCTGGTGACAATAAATCAAATGATACGCCATACTCTTTTTGCCGATACCCAATTTATCACCGGCGTATACATCAAATAATTCCACTTTTTTCAATAATTGGTCAACATGCGACAAGGTCTTGATAATTTCCACATGTGAAATCTCTTTTTTTACAAGAAAAGCAACATCACGCGTCATTTCAGGATACACCACCTCGGCCAATTTAGAAAGATTAATTTTCAAAACACCAATTCGCGATTCAATTCCAAAGGCGTTGGCGGTCAAAGGATTTAACTCGTGAATAACTCCGACCACTTTGCCATTATGCGACAATATGGCCAAGCGAGTTGGATGCTCCCAAACGCAAACTTTGTCCAATGACGCGATTTGCCACTCCAAATTCAATGATTGAAAAATTGTCTCCGCGGCGCGGCGCGCTTGCCAAAACGGCGTATTATCTTTTTTATTCACAAACACTGTTTCAAGCCAGGTGTCTTGCCGCGGCAAAAGTTCATCGGTTTCCCCTGCCGCAAAAACTTTCCCAATTTCAAAAATTTTCAACTCATCGTAACTTTCCAAATTTTTCTTGATATTTTCCAATAAATTCGGCAACAAATGGCGGCGCAAAAATGGCTTTTCTTTTGATAGCGGGTTATCAAGTTCAATGTATTTTGATAAATCATCGCCCAAATTTTTCACCTGCTCGGTGCTCACAAACGAATAATTGTAAACCTCTGTATAGCCTAATTCCTTGACCAGTGTTTCAGCCGTACGGCGTTCCAAATTACGCAATTTATTCTCTTCGGGTGGAGCAATTGGAAAAATTGGCAATTGACTCGGGATATTGAAAAAACCGTAAATCCTCGCGATTTCTTCCACCAAATCTTCAGCCATTACAATATCTTTGCCAGATCGCCAACTTGGCACTGTCACATTCAATATATTCTTTTTTGCTTTTAAGCCAAATCCCAAATTCTTTAAAATTTCCTCAACTTCTTTTTGTTTAATATCCACTCCCAATTTTTTCTGCAAAAATTCCATTGATAATTCTATAATCCCGCGATTAAGATGCCAACGCGCTTCATCAACAACATTACTCACCACCTTCGCATCAGGACAAATTTCCAATACCAGCTCAACTGCTTTTGCTAAAGCCAACTCGCACAACGACGGATCAAGCCCTTTTTCAAATCGCGCTGATGACTCTGTGCGCAATCCCAACTTCATTGATGTCTGGCGAATGCTCACCGCGTCAAAATTCGCTGATTCAAAAATAATGGTTTTGGTATTGATACTCACGCCACTCGCCTCTCCACCCATTACTCCTGCCAAAGCAACCGCCTGTTTTTCATCAGCAATCACAAGCATTGAAGAATCCAATTTACAATTCTCTCCGTCCAAAGTGACAAACTCTTCTTTATCTTTAGCCAACCGTACAATAATTTGCCTGGAACTCAAATTTGCGGCATCAAAAGCGTGCATTGGCTGACCCAAATCCAACATCACATAATTGGTAATATCCACTATATTATTGATCGGTCGCAATCCAACAGCCAGCAACCACTGTTTCAGCCAAGACGGCGACTCTCCGACTGTCACGCCATCAATCCCTACAGCCATATATCGAGGACATAATTTCGATTCGGCCACCTTGACCCGCAAATCAAAATCATTGCCTTTTTTAAATTTTCCAACAGAATAACCTTTTAATTTTGTTTTAAACAAAGCTCCAACTTCGCGAGCAATGCCATAATGTCCCCACAAATCAGGACGATGCGAAAGCGACTTGTTGTCAATTTCCAAAATTGCGTCGTCCAAATTCAAGGCATCTGCCAAAGGCGCTCCGATTTTCAATCGTCGACCGCTCAAATCCAAAATTTCTTTTTCTTCTTTCAAAGGAAACATTTTACACAAACCGATTTCTGTTGACGCGCAAATCATTCCCTGTGATTCCACTCCTCGAATCGCCACCGATTTCAACTCCACCAATTCCTCTTCTCCGTGCCAGCGCACCTTAGCGCCAATTTTCGCCAAAGCAACTAACATTTCTTCGCGCACATTGGATCCGCCACAAACAACCTGCAATTTTTCTTGCCCAATATCCACTTCGCATACTAATAATTTATCAGCGTTGGGATGTTTTTCCATTTTTAAAACTTTTCCGATTACAATCTTTTCCAAATTCGCGCCCAGTCGTTCCACTTTTTCCACCTCAACCGTGCTCAATTTTAATTTTTCCGCCACTTGTTCCGGCGTCACGCCGCCAGGCAATTGAAGATATTGTGATAACCAATTGAAAGAAATCAACATATCAAAACTGTTCTAAAAATTTCATCTCTCCGCTTTTTAAAACGCGGATTTCATCAATGCCGTACTTTAACATTACCAATCTATCCAATCCAAACCCGAAAGCAAAACCCTGATATTTTTTCGAGTCAATTCCGCCTTCTTTTAAAACATTCGGGTGAATCAAGCCAGCTCCAAAAATTTCCAACCAACCGCTTTGCTTACACACGCGACATCCTTTACCGGCGCATAAAACGCAAGTGATTTCACCATTGACCCCGGGCTCCACAAACGGATAATATTTTGGCCGCAAACGCAACTTTGTTTCCGCGCCGTATAAATTCTTCACCACTTCTTCCAGCACGGCTTTCATATTGCTAAAATTAATTCCGTGATCAATCACTACGCCTTCAATTTGATAAAGAGTGTGTTCATGACGCGCGTCAGTTGATTCATTACGAAAACAACGGCCGGGCACAATCGCACGCATTGGCGCTTCATATTTCTGCATTGCCCGCACCTGCACCGAGGATGTTTGCGTGCGCAAAAGCCAGTTTGGATGTTTTTTAATGTAAAAAGTGTCTTGCATGTCTCGCGCCGGATGATTGGCCGGAATATTCACGGCTGTAAAATTATAATAATCGCTTTCCAATTCAGGACCGTCCAAAACCATAAAACCCATTGATATGAATAAATCTTCCAATTTATTCTTAACCAAAGTAATCGGGTGAAAATGTCCGCACTTTGACAATGGCAATGCCGACTGAGTCACATCCACCGACTCTTTTTCAGAAGATTTAACCCATTCAACGCGTGACAATTCCAATTTTTTCTCTGCCCAAGCACTTTCAATCGCTTGTTTCACATCATTGGCAGCTTGCCCAACAATTCTTTTTTCTTCTGATGACAAATCCTTCAGACCTTTTAACAAACCGGTTAGTTCGCCATTTTTGCGGCCCAATAATTTATTTTCCAACACTTCCAAATCAGCTAAATTTTTAACTAGATGAATAGCAGATAAAGCGGAACTTTTAATTTTTTTAAATTGTTCCAACATATTATTTTTTTAATATTCTGCCGACATGTCCATCAATATAATCCAATAATTTACTCATGTTGCCTACAAAAACTTGATCTTCCTCAGCTTGACCATCGGTGTTAAAAAATCTTAAAGAATAATTTCCTCCGCCATTGATTCTTTTCAATTCACTATCACCCGTATATCCATATTTGGCTAAAGCCGTTCTAACCTGTTCTTTCGGGTCACCACTTTTTTTCTCATTCAAACCTCCCACTTTTCTCTGAATGGTACCCAAAAACCCTTTTCTCGCTTTTTTAATTTCCGCTTCTTTGTTAGCTTCCTGTGTTTTAAACGACCATCCCATTTTCTCTCCAGCTTCTTTTGTTGCTCCAGCGCGTCGCGATGCCTCTGCTTCTCCTGCATCGCTCAAGGTACCGTCTTTTTTAAACCACCCTGCTTTTAAGCCCTCAAGCAAATCATGATTATTTTCAATACTGTATTTATCAACTTTCCCAACCAATGGCAACCACTTGCCAATTAAACTTCCGGGCACTTTAATTTCTTTTCCATCATCATCCACCAAAACAATATCCGGCAATTTGGTTTCAGATTCAACAGGCGTTGCTACTTGCCCGGATGCTCCTGATTCTCTATCATTTTTCATAGATTATCCTCCAATTAATTTCTTGCCAAGCCGAATAAATGAACTGCTAAAACGCGCCACATCTTTATATGTCACAAAAATTACCAAAATCATCAGCAAAGCAAATCCTGCTGTATGCGCCCATTCTTCAAATTTTCTATGTAATGGTTTACCTCGCAATTTTTCAATGATTAAAAACAGCACACGGCCGCCATTAATTGAAAGCATGGCGGCAAATTGCATCAGATGGCTGAAACCAAGCCGAGCTACGCGACCGGTTAAAACAGCAATGCCAACAGGACCTGACAAACTCTCGGCCACGCCACCTTGCCCTTGAAACAAACCCGCTAACAAAAACCACACTGTCCTTATCACTTCCCAAGCAAAAATTCCGGCATAAGCAAAACCGTAAATAAAAGCCAGATACCATGGATAAGAAACGATTGCCAATTGATAAGGAACAATTTCTTTAACTATTATTTCCCCACCGCGTTGAAAAGTAAATTTCACTGCTTGGTCATTTTTTTCACTGACATAATTCTGCAAGTCGCTCACTTTCTGAATCGCTATATCATCCGCTTTAACAATTTCATCACCAACAACTATCCCAGCCTTTTCCGCAGGCGAACCGGATAAAACCGACATTACTTCAATTTTCGCGTCCTTGATAATCGCTCCGCTATATACATCATCTAATGCTTGTGGAATACCAATAATAAATCCAACGCCAAGCAAAAACGCGGCCAAAATAAAATTCATGGATACTCCAGCTACCAGCACCACTGTGCGTTGCCAGATTTTTTTGGCGCCAAAACTATCCGGCTCATTTGCCATCTCACCATTTTCACCTTTTATTTTCACAAACCCGCCCAACGGAATCAAATTTAAAGAATACACTGTGCCAGATTGTTTTTCCGCGTCAGTCAATTCGCGTCCGCCCCAAATCCATTTCCAACCATTACGCGAAACATGCGCGCCAAAAATCCGCGGCGGCAAGCCAAAACCAAACTCATCCACTTTAATGCCATTTTTCCGCGCAACCACAAAATGCCCGGCTTCATGAGCCAAAACCAAAAGCGCCAAAATGGCGACAAAAACGATTAAAGTAACAAGCATAGTTTAAATACCATTTCTGGCCTCAA
>Ga0076129_134_pt1 | contig 11113 bp, 9 predicted proteins | sample RifGroC2_FD_67715 | JGI IMG/M metagenome (GOLD analysis project Ga0076129, IMG submission 67715) | Parcubacteria (Magasanikbacteria) bacterium GW2011_GWC2_41_17 | reverse complement strand
GGACATTCATGGTTTGGTGCATGTGTCCAGCTTGGGCGCAGAGGCGCCAAAGGATTTGTCTGTGTTTGGCAAAGAAGGTGATGAGAAAGATTTTGAAATTATCACTTTGGAACCGGGCGAACATCGGCTGGGTTTGAAGTTTAAAAAGTAAAATAATGTATGTCAAACTTACTCAAAAATTTTCTCTTGTTTATTGGCATATTTATTGTGCTGGCTTTAATTTTTAGCGGGTTTAATCGTACCAGTGTTAAGCCGGAGGTGGTTGGTATTGGACAATTGGTAGCGCAGGTGCAAAATGAAGAAGTGAAAAAGATTGAAGTGCAAGGCGACACTTTGTTGGTTTTGTTGAATAATAATAAAACGGAAGAAGTTAAAAAAGAATCAAATGAATCACTCGGGGAATTGTTGAAAAATTATGGCGCTGATGAAAACAGGGTGAAGAAAGTGGAAATAGTTGTGAAAGATAAAAGCGGCTGGTCGTATTGGCTCGGAAATCTAGCGCCTTTTATTCTGCCTTTTATTTTTTTTATTGTTTTGATTTTTTTCATGACGCGGCAGGTGCAGAATGTTAATTCTCGAGCCATGGGTTTTGGCGCGGCCGGCGCGCGGAATAATCCCAAAGATGGAGCAAAAGAAGCAAAGGAAGAATTGGAAGAAGTCGTGGAATTTTTAAGCAGCCCCAAGAAATTCGCGGAAATGGGAGCAAAAATTCCCAAGGGTGTTTTGCTCATGGGCGTGCCCGGAACAGGTAAAACATTAATCGCGAAAGCAGTTGCCGGTGAGGCAAATGTGCCATTTTTGCATATGTCCGGTTCGGAGTTTGTGGAAATGTTTGTTGGTGTTGGCGCTTCACGCGTGCGCGATTTGTTCAAGCGCGCGAAAAAAGAAGCTCCGGCGATTGTATTTATTGATGAAATTGACGCTGTGGGCCGCAGACGAGGAGCGGGGCTTGGAGGATCGCATGATGAGCGTGAGCAAACTTTAAATCAAATTTTAGTGGAAATGGATGGGTTTGAACCAAATGCCGGAGTGATTGTGATTGCGGCAACAAACAGACCCGATGTTTTGGATCCTGCATTATTGCGTCCGGGTCGTTTTGATCGCCGCGTGGTAATTGATTTACCTGATATTAAAGATAGAGAAGAAATTTTGGCTGTGCACGCGAAAAATAAACCATTGGCCGCTGATGTTTCCATTCGCAAAATTGCCGAGCGCACGCCAGGGTTTTCCGGAGCTGATTTGGCCAATCTTTTGAATGAGGCCGCTATTTTGACAGTGCGGCGCGGATTGAAACAAGTTGGTGAAAAGGAAATTCTGGAAAGCATTGAAAAGGTATTGCTCGGGCCGGAGAAAAAATCCCGCGTAATGAGCGAGGAAGAAAGAAAAATGACAGCATATCACGAAGCGGGGCACGCTATTGTGGCGAATTTCTTGCCAAATTGCGATCCTGTGCGCAAGGTCTCCATTATTGGGCGCGGTTTGGCCGGAGGGTATACTTTAAGTATGCCTGATAAAGATGTGCGTTATCAAACATCAGCTAAATTCAAAGATGATTTGGCAATGATGCTTGGCGGATATATTGTGGAAAAAATGATTTATGGCAATGAGCAGGTTTCCACAGGGCCATCGTCTGATTTGAAAAAAGCCACGCAAGCGGTAACTTCAATGGTGATGCGTTTTGGAATGAGTGAGAAATTGGGTCCGCGCGTTTTTGGCAATAATGAAGAAATGATATTTTTGGCTCAAGAAATTCATGAAAAGAAAAATTACAGCGAAAAAACAGCTGAAACAATTGATTCTGAAATCAGCCGACTTTTGAAAGAGGCGGAGGAAAAGGCGCTACGGATTCTCACTGAACATCGTCCGCAAATGGAAGCGCTGGTTAAAGTGCTGTTGGAGAAAGAGACGGTGGAGCAAGAGGAGTTTAGAAAAGCGGTAGCGGTGTAAATTATAATGAGATATTAACAAAAAAGAGGCGTTAGACCTCTTTTTTGTTTTCTGATATAATGTGGATATAACTTTTAAAATGGAGGAATATGAAACATCAACCTTTGTATCGTGAAGTTTTGCGTGAGGCCTTGTCAGTCACGCGACATCATAAAATAGTTTTAATTTTTGGTTTGTTTGCGGCCTTTTTGGGCACCGGCGGGGCACTGGAGGTTTTGGTGCGGCATTTTGAAGCGCTGTTCAGTCCCCAGTCGCAATGGTCTTGGGCTTTTTCATTTGGTAATTTTGATTATTCCATGGGGTTTTGGGTGTTGGCTTTGGGGATTTTATTATTGGGTTTGGCCGTGCTTTTTGTTTTTACTGTAATAAATTCTTTCAGTACTTTGATTTTTGCCACTGATAAATTCAGAAAAGATAAAAAAGTGGATTTGGCCAAGGTCTGGTTAGAAATGAAGAAAAAATTCGCCCTTGTTTTAGGCTTGGTGTTTTTTTTCAAGATTTTAATTATGATTTTCGGTTCTTTGAGCGTGGCGCCACTATGGCTTTGATTTTTTTATTTAGTATTTTAGCGATTTTGGTTTGTTCATTTTTATTGATTTACGCGGCCGCTTTTGTGATTTTGGAGGACTATACTTTTGGTCAAGCAATAAAAGAAAGCTGGCGCCTTTTCATTGGTCATTGGCTGGTGAATCTGGAAATGGCTATAATAATTTTTTTCATCAATTTATTGGCCGGACTCATAACAATCGTCGCCGCGGCAATAATCGGCATACCGGCTCTGATTGTCTTTTTATTTTCTCTATTTATTCAATTTCCTCCGTTGGCCACCGTGGCTATCGCTCTTGGCCTGCTTTTGTTTATTTTAATTGTTTTATTCATTGCTTCTTGGATGGGCGCGTATCAAGTGGCGGCTTGGGTGTTGCTATTTAGAAGAATGCACGCGGGCACAGCAGTGAGCAAATTAATGAGGTGGACAAAGTTTTTAAAAGTATGCCGTTGAAGCAGATCCAAATTGACCAAAAAGAAAAAGAAGCCGAAGTTGCCGCTGGTGTTTTAGGCGTGCCATATATTAATCTTTTTCGTTTTCCAATTACCGCCGAAGCAATGAATCTTTTGCCTCGCATAAAGGCGGCTGAATTAAAAGTGATTTGTTTTTTTTACAATGGCACGGAGTTGCGTCTCGGAGCCATTGATCCTGCCAATCAAAAAGTTTTGGATTTACAGCATGAATTGGAAGAAAGAAATCACGCCAACTCCGTGATATATTTGATTTCCGAACACAGCTGGCAAGAGGGAATGAAATTTTATGAAACACTGCCTGTAATTAAAACGCGCAGCCGCGATGTAATGATAAGCGAAGCGGATATTGAGCGGTTTGGCGCGGCCGTGGATTCATTCACAGCTTTGGACAAGCAAGTAAAAAGCGCCTCTGTCACCGATGTATTTTCCGTGCTTATTGCCGCGGCTTTGAAATTTGACGCTTCGCAAAAATTGTGGCGCGGTTTCGTTTGGATGGAATTTTAAATCCGGTTGCTGACTTGCCAAATGATTTGTGGGGGCGGGTTATTTCTCGTTTGAAATTAATCGCCGGTTTGAAAATCAACATTACTGATAAGCCGCAAGATGGTCGATTCACCATTGCCATCAAAGGGCAAAAGATTGATGTGCGTGTATCCACCATTCCCACTGTTTATGGCGAGAGCGCGGTTTTGCGCATTTTAAAACCTATGGCAGTGGTGCAATTTGATGGTTTGGGCGTGCGTGGACAGTCCTTGGAAGAATTGCGACGACAAGTGGAGAGGCCGAACGGCATGATTATGACAACCGGCCCGACTGGTTCAGGTAAAACAACCACTCTTTACGCCGTTTTGCAAAAATTAAACGAGCCAGGTGTGAAAATTATTACTTTGGAAGATCCAGTGGAGTATAAATTGGAAGGAATCAATCAAAGTCAGATTGACCCAAGTCACGATTATACTTTTGCAAAGGGTTTGAAATCAATTTTGCGTCAGGACCCCGATGTAGTGATGGTTGGTGAAATTCGCGATTTGGAAACCGCCGAGGTGGCGATACAAGCGGCTTTGACCGGCCATTTGATGCTTTCTACTATTCATACAAATAGCGCCGCAGGTGCAATTCCCCGCTTTTTATCAATGGGTGTGAAGCCATTTCTTTTAGCGCCGGCTCTTAACGCGGTGATTGGTCAACGATTGGTGCGCAAGTTGTGCGAGAAATGCAAAAAAGAAACACAATTGGATGAAGCCGCGACGAAAAAAGTTAAAGAAATATTTGGCGCTATTCAAAACGCGTCAGTAAAAATTGATTTGAATAATTTGAAATTTTTTGCCAGTGTTGGCTGCGATGAGTGCCATAATTTAGGGTATAAAGGCCGTATTGGAATTTATGAAATAATGGTGATGAATAAAGAAATTGAACAATTAATTTTGAAGAATGAAATATCAGAGTATGTGATGCAGGAAGTGGCTGTAAAAAATGGTATGATTACCATGGCGCAGGACGGCTTGCTCAAGGCCTTGGATGGGATGACATCGGTGGATGAAGTATTTCGTGTCGCCGAATAAATTAAAAATTAAATTTTTTAAAAATAATATTTATGCCACCACGCAAAAAATCCGCCTCGCCGCGCGCGAAGAAAAATAAAGAAGCGTCTGTTTTGGAAGATGTTTTTCCAATTCGCGTTGACAGCGCCGAGGAAGTGTCGGCGCCGGAAGAGGGTTTTAGCCCATCACCAAAATTTTACAAAGTCATTGCCACCACCTTTTTAATCGCGACGATATTGTTGGTTATTTTTGTCGTATTTTTAACCGGCGGCAAAGCAACAATTTCTTTAAAATTAAAACCTCAGACAGTGAAAGCCAATACTAATTTGATGGTGGTAGAAAAACCAGCCAGCGGGCAAGTTGGCGGCTTGGCTTTAGGAACAGTGGTCACGGGCGAAAAAGTTTTTTCTCCATCAGGCGGCACGGAAATTCCCGGAGCGGCCACAGGCGAGGTGATTTTGTATAATAAAACAAACAGCGCCCAACCATTGGTGGCGACCACGCGTCTGTTAAGTCCGGATGGTATTTTATTTAGATTAACAAAATCTACAAATGTGCCGGCCAATGGACAAATTAAAGCCGCGGTTTATGCTGATAAGTCGGGCAAAGACGGTGAAATTGGTCCGACTAAATTCACTATTCCCGGGCTTTCAGAAATCAAGCAGAAAGATATTTACGCGGAAAGCAAAACAAAGATGAGCGGAGGTGTAAAACGTATTTCCGCTTTGACCGAGGCGGATTTGAAAACAGCCGAGGAGGCGCTCGTGGCTGATTTGTACAGCACCGGTCAAGGAAAACTGGTGAATATAGCCAAAACATCCAGCAGCGCCTATGCGGCCAGTTTGTACACCTATATTAAAAATTCAGTGAAGACCGACGCCAAGATTGGAGCGGTGTCTGATTCGTTCAAAATGACCGGCGAGGTTCAGGTATTTACTTTTAAAACAGGTTGAAGAAAATTTATCAGCCGGCGAACAGTTGGGCAACAGCGCCATAGCGCCCACCATTCAAATTAATAAATATGATTTGGGAGTAAGAACAGCTGATTTGCGCGTGGCGCAGGAATTTTTGATTAAAGCTGCGTATTCTGATGATTTGTTAGACAAGAGCAAGTTGCTTGGTCAGTCCAAAGACGCGGCGATTGAGTATTTGAAGAGTTTTTCTTGGGTGGATAGCGCGGAAATTGTAACCAAACCGGCCTGGACTAAAAAATTACCAGGCGAAGCAAGCAAAATTGAGATTAAGGTGAGTGAATAAAATTTGACAGCTTTCAGCCAATAGTTTATCATATAATCAATAAAGAGCCCTGCTATTTAGCAGAGAATTTGGGTGGAACCGCGGGTGGAAAAAGGGCAGACCCTTAAATCCTCTCGTCCCAAAAATTAACTTTTGTTAATTTTAGGGATGGGAGGATTTTTATGAAAGGACCTATTTTATCAGGCAAAAGAATAAAATTACAGCCGATAAAATTGGCTGATGCTCCGCATTTTGTGCGCTGGTTTGGGGACAAAAAAGTGGCCGTTTACCTTTTGCGCCAAAAGCCGATTACACTGCCGGAAGAAAAAGCGTGGATAAAAAAAATGTTGCGAGCAAAAGACAAAATTATTTGGTCAATTTTTAATGAAAATTGGAAATTAATCGGCAATACCGGATTGACCATTGACGCGAAAAACAAGGCCGCGAGTTTTGGCATTGTGATTGGCGAAAAAGATCAGTGGGGCAAGGGCTATGCCGGCGAATGTTTAAAATTGATTGGAAATTTTGTTTTTAAAAAATTAAAATATAATCGGTTGGAGTTGGAAGTATATATGAAAAACAAACGCGCTCTGCGGGTTTATGAAAAAGCCGGATTTTTATTGGAAGGAGTAAAAAGGCAAAAATTAAAGAACGCCATCACCAAAAAATTTGAAGACGAAGGCGTCATGAGTATTTTATCAAAAGAATGGAAATTTTAATTTAAAAAATATGTCTCAAGAAAAATTGGAAATAATGCGGCACTCTTGCTCTCATTTGATGAGCATGGCGATAATGGAAAAATATCCCACGGCCGGTTTGGGAGTTGGTCCGACCATTGAAGACGGATTTTATCAGGACTATGATCTGCCCGAAATTATTTCTGACAAAGATTTTGTTTGGATTGAAAAACGGATGCGTGAGATGATCGCGCAAAAAATAAAATTTATTCAAAGCGAGGCGGATTTTAAAAGTTCTTTGGAATACTATAAAAATGATCCGTACAAAACTGAATTGATTAATGATCTCCAAGCCAAGGGTGAAAAAAAGGTGAGTTTTTATGATTCTGATTGGTTTCACAACCTCTGCGCCGGGCCGCATGTGAAAGATACGAGTGAAATCAATCTCGAGGCGTTTAAACTTATGAGCGTGGCTGGCGCTTATTGGCGCGGGAGTGAAAAAAATAAAATGCTCACTCGTATTTACGGCGTAGCTTTTGGAACCAAAGAAGAATTAGAAGAGTATTTGCATAGACAAGAAGAGGCGGAAAAACGCGACCATCGTAAATTGGGCGCGGATTTGGATTTGTTTGTTTTTTCCGATTTGGTTGGCAAGGGCTTGCCATTGCTTACGCCAAAAGGCACGATAATTCGCAAGGAATTGGAAAAATTTGTGTATGAAGAAGAGGTCAAACGCGGTTATCAGCATGTGGTAACGCCTCATTTGGCTAAAGTGCAATTGTATCAGACCTCTGGGCATTATCCTTACTATAAAGACACAATGTATCCGGTGATGAAAGTTGATGAAGATGAATTGATTTTGCGTCCCATGACTTGCCCGCATCATTTTATGCTTTACAAAAGCCGGCCGCGCAGTTATCGCGAACTGCCATTGCGGTTGGCCGAGTTCGCGTCGCAGTTTCGTTATGAAAAAAGCGGCGAGCTTGCAGGGCTAATGCGCGTTAGAACATTTTGTTTGGCTGATGCCCATATTATCGCTACGCCAGACCAAGCTGCCAATGAGGTAAAACAAGTTTTGGATTTGATTGATTACGTCAATAAAATTTTTGGTTTGAAAAAAGGCGAGGATTATCGTTATCGCTTATCTTTGGGCGATAGGAAAGAAGATAAAAAATATTATAAAGACGATGCGGCTTGGGATAAGGCCGAAGAAATTTTGCGGTCAGTGCTGAAAGATATGGACGCGCCATATTTTGAAGCAGCCGGAGAGGCCGCTTTTTACGGGCCGAAGATTGATGTGCAAATAAAGAAAGTCAATGGCCACGAAGAAACGGCCTTTACCGTGCAGTATGATTTTGTAATGCCAAAACGGTTTGACATGAAATATATTGATAAGGACGGGCAGGAAAAACAGCCGGTGGTTATCCACCGTTCGTCAATCGGCGCGTTTGAACGCACTATGGCATTTTTGATTGAGCGCTATGCAGGCGCGTTTCCAGTGTGGCTGTCTCCAGTGCAGGTGATTTTGGCGCCGGTGTCGGAAAAGCATGTTGAGGGAGCGCGGGCGTTGGCTGCGGAATTTATTGAGGTGGGCGTGCGGGTGGAAATAGATGACAGCGATGAAACAGTCGGTAACAAGGTGCGCAAGGCGGTTGGGCAAAAGGCGCCGTATGTTTTAGTGATTGGGGATAAGGAATTGAGTGGCGGGGATTTAATGGTGCGGGTGCGAGGTGAAGAAAAGCCGATAAACATTGGCAAGAAAGAATTTATTGAAAGAGTGGTGAAAGAAATTAAAGAGAGAAAATAGATGAATTTAAAATCGCCCCGATTATGTCGGGGCGATTTTTTATTTTATTACCAGTTTCGGAGAACAGGAGCCGTTTGACGCGTCTGTTTTTTAAGAGGAACGGCTATGGACGAAGTGTTAGCTTCAGACAGATCTTCAAGCGCCAAAAATTGATTATAGCTTTCCGGCTGTTTTTTAAATATGGCTTTTAATCGTTTGGATAATTTTCCACTTTCCGCGATATCGTCAAATTTAGCTCCTTCCAATTTGAGCTGTTCTTCAAGTTTGAGTTTGTGGACACTGAGTATTTCTTCCTTGGTATCCATGACGGCTTTATTTAAAGTTTGTTGGTCGCCTTGGAAATTGGCATCAGCTAGTCGCTCCATCAAAGCGGCATTTTGAAAAATTAACTGTTTAGTGTTGTCTCCTTTAAAAAACATTCCTTTGATGTGTTTTTCCAATTGTTCTTTGGCGCCGGAAACCGCTTCCGGCGTGATTTCCGGCTCGGGTTCTATTATTGGCGGCAAATTCACTTCCACTTTGTGCCGGGCTTGGGTCGGCTCTTCTTTAAATACGATTTTGTGCTCGCCTGTTATGATGGCTGGTTTTTGGGCAATCGGTTTTTCCGGATTTATTTCTGCTTTTGGTTTTTCTTTTTTGATTATTCCGCGTACGGAAACCCTGCTCTCGCCACTACCAGGCGTGCCCATTGTGAAAGGTTTATTTTCTTCTTCACCGGGAATTCGTTTTTTGGGTTTCATATAAATTCCAGAATTGAGAATACTTCTTTTTGTTTTTTCTAATTGATTTTTGGCTTCCGCCACCGCCCTAACAGCTTGTTGATAAGTCATTTCCGCAGATGACGCTTTGGAAGTGGTCGCTTCAATGGCCTCCGTTTCCAGTTTTTTAAGTTCTTTTTGTGATGCATTTTTATTAGGAAAGGCTTGTTGATAGGCAATTACAGCTTCCGGTTGTTTGCCGATTTTAAAATGAGAAAAGAATCTAGAAATAGCGCCCGGTCGATTTTTTTCCGCCTCAGCAAAGTCCTCTTCCGCTTTAGCTAATTTCGCGTGGGCTTTTTCAATATCCCTCTGCGCCGCTTTTTTTTGCACTTCCTCAAATTCTGGTGTTATACGAATTTTTTGAAAACGATCATTCGGGTCTTGTTTGTTTTTAGCGATTTTGGCATCCGACTCCCCCATCTCTTTTAAAATTTTCGTTTTCAGTTCTTTTATAGCCGCTGCTTTTTTTTCTTCTTCCTGTACAACCAATTTTTCAGCCATTTGGAAAATAGGTTTGTCTTTTTTTACTTCTTCACCATAGCTTTTTCCAATATAGTTCTTATATTGTTCCGCCTTTTTTGATTTTTCAGTTGCCTTGAATAATTTTTCTCTTGGTCCAAGATCAGCTTCTTCAGCTTGAACAACATCCCCTGTTTTTGAAGATGGAGCGCCAAGTTTAGTTTTAATTTTTTTAGGAGTTTCTGTTTCCGCAGATTCCTCAATTTTTAATTCTTCCGTTTTTTCCGGATTAAATGAACGAGCTTCGTTGCCCATATATTTTATATTTAAATAAGTTATTTATATAATAGCACCATAAAACCAAAAAGTCAAGCAAGTGCTTGACTTTTTTAGCTGGTTGTATTAAGATGGCGGGTTCCTTTTAGGAGGTGAAAAATGAAAGGAAAAAGACAAGATGCAGTAAGCCGCTTGTTGGCTCGACTGCTTGTGTATAAGGTTCAGTGGTCGCCAGATGGCCGATTGCGAATTGGCCTAATTTGCGGGTCGAATGTTTGGCCCGCGATAAGGGAGATAGAAAACGCTCGTTTCGAAAAATGGGCGGAAGGGGTTGGCAAGATAGGCCTTCACCAATTAGGCGAAACAACGCCATTTTGGTGGTCAGTGCTGGATGTCTGCGGCGCGGGTCCGGAACCCGCGAGTGATGAAACAGAGCAGGATGGCTGGTTTTTTTCTTTCCAAGTCCAGCCGCCGCCAGGTGGCCAAGAGCAGATTTGGAAAGAGGATTTGCTGTTAGTCACATTTCAAGACCGCAACGGCTCGCAGATTGAGATTGGAGGAGGGCAGTTACTCTCTCTATGCCGCCACGAAGATGCGGCAAAAGGAAACAACTAGGGGGATCCAAGTGATGCGCTGTTCCAAATGGGACGGCGCTGTTTTTTTGCTTTTTATTGGCGGGTGTGGATATAATGTATCAATTGTATGTTTAAATTTTTTATCATTACTTTTGGCTGTCAGATGAATAAGTCCGATTCAGAGAGAATCGTCGGATTGCTGATTTCATTGGGCGGGGTGGAGGTCAAAGAGCCGGATGAGGCCGATTTGGTGATGTTGAATACTTGTTCGGTGCGGCAAAGCGCGGAAAATCGCCTGTTTGGTCAGGTGCGTAATTTAACGCTTTTGAAAAAAAATAAGCCGGATTTGATTATTGGCATTACCGGTTGCTTGCCCGGCCGGGATAAAGATGGCGCCTTGCGTCATCAGCTGGCCGGTGTTGATTTGTTTTTTCCCATTACTGATTTGCCTAAATTGGCTGATAAACTGATTGATTTTGGTTTAGTTAAAGCCGGCGCGCGAAATTCCGCAATTAATTATTGGGATATTGCTCCGCGATTTCGCAATAATTATCAGGTCATGGTGCCAATTCAGTTTGGCTGTGACAATTACTGCACTTATTGCATTGTGCCTTTTGCCCGCGGCCGGGAAACCAATCGGCCGGTAGCTGATATTTTGCGCGAAGTGCGCGATCTGGCCGGCCGCGGTTTTTTGGAAATTCAGCTGTTGGGGCAGGTGGTGAATAATTACAAAGCGCCAGACGCGGAAGATTTTTCTTTTGCCGATTTGCTTTTGGAAATCAATCAAATTAATGGCATCAATCGCATTCAGTTT
>Ga0076129_116_pt1 | contig 11264 bp, 7 predicted proteins | sample RifGroC2_FD_67715 | JGI IMG/M metagenome (GOLD analysis project Ga0076129, IMG submission 67715) | Parcubacteria (Magasanikbacteria) bacterium GW2011_GWC2_41_17 | reverse complement strand
TTGTTCAGCAATGCCAAAGCGGAAACCGCGGCCAAGCGGATTGTCTTTGTTGATAATGCCGTAAATATTTTCCGCCGCGCCGGTTAAAATTGATTTCATTAAATCACCGGCGCCGAGATAGAAAAATGCGCTTTGCGTCATCAACCATTTAAACCAGGCCTCGGTGGCTTTGCGCGTGGCTACCTCTGCGCCTTCGGCAAAAACCAGTTCCGGCGGCAATTGCGCCGGACGGGTGATAGCCGTTGGTTTTATCAATGGCCGATTGGGCAGGGTTTGCGTCATTTTGGCAATTTGTTGCGATTCATCAGGCAAAAGTTCGCGGCCCTTTTTTATTTTTTCTAAAAAATACTCGGCCAAATCCTTGTCCAATAATGATAAAACAAAATCCAAATCATCTTGGATTTTTTTATCTATTCCGGGAATATTAAATCCCAATTTTTTCATTATTTCAATATATTCATCGTGCTTGGCAGGGGAGCCGTGCGAGTCTGATTTATTTTCATTTTTGCCATAATGCAGGCCTTTGGTGCCGTGGCACAAAACTACTGTTGGATGATCATTTTTAAATCCTTCCTTGGCCTTTTTATACGCCTCCAATAATTCCGCGACATTATGGCCATTCACCTCAATCACATTCCATCCCAGTCCGAGCCAGTGATTGATATATGGCGTGGAGACAACTTCATTAATGTTACCGTCAATGCCAAAATGATTGTAATCCAAAAGAACAATTAAATTGGCTAGCCCCAGGGTGTTAATCATGTTGCGCGCTTCGTATGATATGCCTTCTTCTGTTTCCGCGTCTCCCATTAAAACCCAAATTTTGGTCGCTAGTCCGCAAGAGCGGTGCAGAGCCGCGATTCCGGCGGCGGCGGAAAGTCCGTGGCCAGATGAGCCGGTGGAAACATCAGCCAGGGGATAGATTGATTCCACATGTCCGGAAATACCATCGCAATGCCGAAACTTGAGTAAACATTCAGGGATTATGGCATTAAGTTTTTCTTTATCAAATTTAATGCCCGCGCGTGATAATGATTCATAAATTAGAACCAATGTGCCATATAGCAAAGGAGTGCAGTGTCCCGCAGACCACACCAAGCGGTCGCGGCCGGGATTTTTTGGGTCAAGCGGGTCAAAAGCGTACAATCCGCTCAATAGCAGAGCTAAAAGTTGTTCCACTTTGGAAGATGAACCGCCCGGGTGTCCGGAATGTGCTGATTCAATGGCGATAAAAGCCAAAGCGCGGATGAGTGATGCAAGTTTGGCATTTTTTTCTTCATCAAGCCGCGTAAACAGCGAGGCGGCCGAACCCTGAAGATTGAGATGAATCGGGTCGGTGTTGGACATATTATTTTTTGTTTAAAAAATTCACGGCTGACAGAGCGGCGGTTGCTCCCATTCCGGCTGCCACGATAATTTGTTTGTAGGCAGTGTCAGTCACATCACCGGCTGCAAAAATACCAGGCACATCAGTCGCGCTGTTTTGATCAACCATAATTTCTCCTTTGGTATTTTTTTTCACCAGATCAATAAAGTCGGCGTTGGGTTCCCAGCCGGCGTGAACAAAAACGCCATTGACTGCGATTTGCCGTGTTTGGTTGTCCGCGTCTTGATATTCCACTCCGGTAACGGATTTTTCACCGAGTATTTTTTGCGTTGTGGCACGTGTCAAAACAGTTATTTTGGAATGTTTTTTCACTTTTTCAATTAAAACCGCTTCACCTTTGAATTGTGGATTGCGATTTAGAAAAAATACCTGCGCGGCGATTTCTCCCAGCATCAAAGCCGATTCCAAAGCGCTGTTGCCCCCGCCAACCACAGCTACTATTTTATTTTTGAAAAGCGGGGCGTCACAAACAGCGCAGTAAGTGACTCCGCGGTGAAACAATTCTTTTTCCCCGGGTACTCCCAGATGGCGCGGATGAACGCCGGTGGCTACAATCACGGTTTTGGTTTCGTAGGTTTTTTCTTTGTCTGAAAAATTTTTGGCAGTCACGACAAAATAATTATCTTTTTTCTCTATTTTTTTTGCCAGCCAACCCTCGTCTACGGAAACATTATTGTATTTCAATTGTTCCTTGAATTTTTCCGCCAATTCCAATCCGCCGACTTTTACATAGCCGGGATAGTTTTCAATAATGTCAGTGGTGGCGATTTCTCCGCCAATGTCGCCGGCGATTAATTTAATATCCAGCTGACGGCGAGCGGCGTAAATGGCGGCCGTGACTCCTGCGGCTGAACCGCCGAGAATTATAAGGTCGTGCATATTAAAAATATTTATTTTTAATAATATCTACTTTTTCCTCCACTTCCTCCATTTTTAATAGCGGTGTTAGGCCGGATTTGGTAATTAAGTCAATAATAATTTTAATAAAATGTTTCACGCCCGGGATAATGTGTTTATTTTGGTCTTCAGAATAGGAAAAACGCAAGTGTCCCGACCCACCCTCGCCAAAATCACTTCCGGCCAAGGCCGCCAAGCCGTTTTCATACAAAAGCCAGTGCGAAAATTCTTTGTCAGTGGAAATTGATAAATCATTTTTCACATAGTGCAGTTCCAGAATTTTGGCAATGTTGGGAAAATCGTAAAAGGCCCCCTCAACATCGTTTGGCGCGACATATGGGGAGAGCAAGCGCAAAGCCTCTACCAAAAATTTGCCTTTTTTTTCGTAAAGCGCCACGTCTGATTTGATGATCTCGGCGATTTTATCAGCCACGCACGGGTAAAGACATTTATCCAATTCAATGTCTCCGTAAATTGCTCCGGCCGTGATTTGGTCAACGCGATTAACACAACTCCATTTATTAATGGCTAATTGTCCGAAAATTTTAATCAGCCATTCTGGCGCCACGGCAAAGCCCAAGCGCCAGCCGGTCATGGCGTAATTTTTGGAAAAACCATTTAAATTTATGGTGTAATCCAGCATTCCGTGCACTGTCAGCAAACTAAAATGTTCTTTATTGAAAATTATTTGGTCATAAATATCATCAAACAGCACCATGAAATTGTGTTTTTTAGCCAGTTTAGCAATGGCTTCCAATTTGGCGCGGGGCATTACCATGCCGGTTGGATTTTGCGGCGTATTTACCACCAGCAGTTTTATCTTTTTTCCGGATTGTAGAATTTTTTCCAAATCCTCAATAAAAAATTCCAACACCTGCGTGTCAGAGTTGTGGCGCGCGAGCCAAGGCAGATAATTTCCATGAGAATAAAATTTGGCCAGTGATTCGTAAATTGGATAGCCCGGATTTTGGCCCACCACATAGTCCCCTGGCGTGAGGAGTGTTTGCATGGTCAATTCAATCACCGGTTTTCCCCCTGGAGTGAGGATAATGTTTTCCGGTTTTATTTTCACCCCGCGCGTTTTGGTCCAATGTTTGGCGATATTCGCGCGCACTTGTAAATACCCTTGGAAATGGGCGTATTTTGTTTGTTTGTCTGATAAGGCCTGAATGGCGGTATTGATGATTGGCTCCGGTGTTTTTGGCCCGGTGTCGCCAATGTGAAATTTGTAAATTTGCGGAAATTTTTTGGTTTTTTCAACTGCCATTACTTCAGCCCCAAAGCCAAAAGCGGTTTCCGTGCCAAGAAGCTTCAAATCAGGATTGGTTTCAAAATCAGGCATATATTAAATGTTGCAATTCCTTTAAATGTTCGCGCGGGTTTGGATTGGCAAAAATTTCACTGCCTACATCCAGATATTCCACGCCCAAAGTCGCCAGTTGCTTGATTTCTTCTTGGTGTACTCCGCCGTCAACTGCCACAGGCATTTGCGGATATTTGTTTTTAAATTCTTTAATTTTATTCAGTGTCTCCGGAATAAACTTTTGTCCCTGTTTGCCCGGTGTTACAGCCATAAAAAGGATTAAATCAGCCTGATAGGCCAAGGCCTCCAAATTTTCCAATCCTGTGTCGGGATTAACAGCCACGCCGGCGTCAAAACCATAGGCCTCAATATGCTTGATAACGGCTATGGGAATTTTTGCCGCTTCAAAATGAAAAATTATTCTTTTGACATTGGATAAATCATACCATTTTTCAATCTCCGTGGTTGGGTCAGTCACCATTAAATGCAGTTCATATTTTAAATTGGTGATTACGGTTTTGATTTCTTCAGCCGCTAAAGTTTTTTGCGGGACAAAAATGCCATCGGAAACATCAATCTGCACCCAGTCAGTTGCGCCTTCCATTTGTTTGATTTGGGTTTTGAATGTTTCTAAATTATCAGTCAAAATGGCAGGAATTATCTTTGGCATATGTGTTGGCACGCTCGGCTTTTAAATTTTTTCCAATTTTTCAATTCTTCTTTTATGCCTTTCATCTTCTGAAAACGGAGTTTCTAAAAAATGCCGTGTGATTGCTTGCGCGTAGTCGGGTTGGAGCACGCCGCCGGCCAAACACAAGATGTTGGCATTCAAATGTTCGCGCGCTTTTTTGGCTGATTGTATATTGTAGCCCAAAGCCGCGCGAATACCTTTAATTTTATTCGCGGCCATGCAAATTCCATTGCCCGATCCGCAAATTAGAATTCCCAAGGCATCGGCTGTTTCCAAAACTTTGGTTGTCACTTTTGTAGCCGCGTCAGGATAGTCATCTTTTAGGTCAATCGGCCCTGGAGTTAAATCATCCGGCAGATATTCGTTAAGTTTTAAAAAATCCTTAATTTTCTCCTTTAATTCAAAGCCTGCGTGGTCCGCGCCTAAATATATTGTTTGAGGCATAAATGTATGGGTTAGTATTTCTTTTATTCTATCAGATGACAGGGCTTGTGCCAAGCCGTGTTGTGGTTGCAAAAAATAAGTTAAAATGATAAACTGAATTCATTAAATATGTACAACGCAAATAAAGAAGAACAAGAAATACTTAAATATTGGGAGGAGCATAAGTGTTTTGAGAAATCAGTGGAAAGCCGGCCTGCTAGCAAGCCCTATGTTTTTTATGATGGCCCGCCGTTCGCGACAGGACTCCCGCATTACGGGCATATTGTTGCCTCTTTGATGAAAGATGTTGTTCCGCGCTATTGGACTATGCGCGGATTTAGAGTTGAACGCAAATGGGGCTGGGATTGTCACGGTTTGCCGATTGAAAATATCATTGAAAAAGAATTGAGTTTGAAAAGCAGAAAAGATATTGAGAATTTTGGTGTTGATAAATTCAATCAGGCCTGTCATTCTGCTGTTTTGCGTTACGCAAAAGAATGGAAAAAAACCATCAGACGAATCGGTCGCTGGGTGGATATGGAAAATGACTATAAGACAATGGATAAATCATATATGGAAAGCGTGTGGTGGGTTTTTAAACAATTGTGGAATCAGAGCTTGATCTATAAAGGCCATAAATCAATGCACATTTGTCCGCGTTGCGTGACTCCACTTTCCAATTTTGAAGTGACGCAGAATTATAAAACTATAAAAGATATTTCAGTGACTGTAAAATTCAAAGTAAAAGATGCCAAAGAAAAATTAGGCATGGACGGCGATGTTTATATTTTGGCTTGGACAACAACTCCATGGACTTTGCCGGGTAATGTGTTGTTGGCTGTCAATAAAGAGATTGAGTATGTTGAAATAGAGGAAACAGCAAGAGTTACTATTAAAAAAATAGATTCAAATCATGAGTATGAACTTCCAAGCGACGAAAAATATATTATAGCGAAAAAAGCGCTTGTCAAAGAAGAACAAAAACTCGTACCTAATAATGTTTTGAGTCAAATATACATCTATAATGGTCAAAATTATAGAATAGTCAAAACAATAAAAGGCGCGGATCTTGTAGGATTAAAGTATGAACCGCTTTTTCCCTATTTTGCGGATACACCAAATGCTTTCAGGGTGATGGCGGCTGATTTTGTGTCAACTGAAGAGGGCACCGGAGTGGTTCACATTGCTCCGGCTTTTGGTGAGGACGACTATAATTTAGGCAAAAAAGAAGGCCTGCCGCTCTTTCAGCATGTTTCTATGGACGGTAAGTTTATTCCAGCAGTGGCGGATTTTGCAGGGCAAGAGGTTAAGCCGATTGAAGACACATCTAAAACAGATGTGGAAATAATAAAGTGGCTGGCGAAAGAAAAAAAACTATTCAGCAAAGAAAAAATAGAACACAGCTACCCACATTGCTGGCGCTGTGATACCCCGCTTTTAAATTATGCCACTAGCAGTTGGTTTGTTAAAGTGCCGGAATTGAAAGAACAATTATTGAAAAATAATCAGCAAATTAAATGGGTGCCGGCAAGCATCAAAGAAGGCCGATTTGGTTTGTGGCTGGAAGGAGCTCGCGATTGGGCGGTTTCGCGCAATCGTTTTTGGGGCGCGCCTTTGCCTATTTGGGAAAATGAAGATGGCGAAGTTATTTGCATTGGCAGTGTTCAAGAGCTTGAGGATTTAACCGGCGAAAAAGTCGGCGACTTGCACAAACATATTATTGACAAGTTAATTATTAAAAAAGAAAATAAAATTTATCATCGCGTGCCCGAAGTTTTGGATTGTTGGTTTGAATCAGGCAGTATGCCTTATGGCCAGATGCATTATCCTTTTGAAAATAAGGAAAAATTTGAAGCCGGTTTTCCGGCCGAGTTTATTGCTGAAGGACAGGATCAAACCCGAGGCTGGTTTTACACTTTGCATGTTTTAGCCACTGCCTTGACTAGCGGCAAAAAGCCGGTTATATCGGTGAAAGAGAGTCAACCGGCTTTTAAAAATGTGATTGTTAATGGAATTGTTTTGGCTGAAGATGGCAAAAAAATGAGTAAGCGGTTAAAAAATTATCCCGAGCCGGAAATTGTTTTGGAAAAATATGGCGCTGACGCAATGCGCTATTATTTGACATCTTCGCCTGTAATGGAAGCGGAAAATTTGAATTTTTCGGAAATTGGCGTGCGCGAGGCGTATAACAAAATAGTTAATACATTATGGAATGTCGTGGAATTTTATAAAATGTATGAATCGGCTAATTTTTTTGGCGTAGACAGCAAAAATGTTTTGGACAAGTGGATATTATCCAAACTACATTTATTGATTAAAGATATAACCAAAGGAATGGATAATTATGAATTAGTTACGGCGAGTCGTCCAATTTTAGATTTTATTGCTGATCTTTCACAATGGTATTTACGCCGTTCGCGCGACAGGTTCAAAGGCGATGACGAAACGGATAAACAAGCGGCTTTGGCCACTTTGCGCGAGGTTTTAATGATTTTGTCAAAATTAATGGCGCCATTCACGCCTTTTATCGCGGAAAAAATCTATTTGACATTTGGCGGGGCAAAAGAAAGCGTGCATTTGGAAGATTGGCCGAAAGCAGAAGAGAAATTGATTGATGAGAAAATTTTGACTGAGATGGCGGTGGCGCGAAAGATTGTGGAAATGGGTTTGGCCTTGCGGGCGGAAAATGGTGTTAAAGTGCGCCAGCCATTGTCGCGCTTGCAGGTAGGGGGCGGCGAATTGTCCGAGGAATTGCAACAAATTGTGGCTGATGAGTTGAATATTAAAAAAGTGGAGATGAATAAAAAAGGCACTGAATTGAAAGTGGAGTTGGATGTGAAAATTACGCCTGAATTAAAAAAAGAAGGACTCGCGCGTGAGATTATCCGCACTATCAATCAAAAACGCAAGGAATCAGGCCTGACTATTAACGACAAAGTTATTGTTAAATATCAAACCGATGATAAATTGTTGCGAGAAGTGTTTGTGGAATTTAATGATGAAATAAAAAAGAGCGTCTTGGCAAAAAAGTTGGAAGAAGGCAATGGCGAGAAAATGGAAATTGATTGGGCGTCGGCGGAGATTAAGATTGAGAAAATATAAAAACACTGGATTTAAAAAATCTCGGTCTAATTGACTGAGATTTTTGTTTATCTTTTTATCCCAAACCAAAATAAAAAATCTCTCGCAAAGCTGGGATGAACAAAATTGTTGCCAGAGCCGCCACAGTCAGGCCGGAAATGCCCAAAAGCAGGGGATTGCTTTTCACTTGCCGCCACTCGCGAGTCAGTAAAATTACAAGTACTTGAGAAATTACAAGCGAGCTGAAAGCCAAAGTGCGCCCGAGCACGATATTGTTTCCATATATAGCCGCCCAATAATACAAACCAAAGCTAATAACTAAAATACTAACGCCGCGCAAAAGAATTTGTTTGATATGCTTGCGATTGATCAACGGTTCATTTGCCGGTCGTGGCAATTCGTTCATCAGACCGTGTCGCGCTTTTTCTCTGTCAAATCCTAGTACTGCTGCTGGATCAGCGATAAATTCTAAAAAAATTATATGAATTGGAAAAAAAATCAATGGTTGGCCAAAAAAGAGCGGGAAAATTGCCAAGCCGACAATCGGCAAATGAAATGAAACAAGAAAAATAAATGCCTGACGCAGATTGTCAAAAATGCGGCGGCCTTCTTTTACCGCTGTCACAATAGTGGCGAAATTGTCATCCAAAAGCACCATACCGGCAGCCGCCCGCGCCGCTTCCGTGCCTCTTTGTCCCATGGCAATGCCCAAGTGGGCTTTTTTTAATGCCGGCGCGTCATTTACTCCATCGCCGGTCATGGCCACGATTTCTCCTGCTGATTGCAAGGCCTCCACGATCATAAATTTTTGTTCCGGTTCAATGCGGGCGAAAATTTCATGGCGCAAAACAATTTCTTTGAGTGCAGCCGGTGATAAATTTTTTAAATCATCTCCGGTAATAATTTCTTCGTGATGTTTCAAGCCAATCTGCTCGGCAATAGTGTGAGCCGTGAGCTTGTTATCGCCTGTAATCATAATTACGCGAATGCCCGCTGTTTGGCAGGCGGCAAGCGCTTCTTTTACTCCCTCGCGCGGCGGATCGCTCATGGCCAAAAGTCCAATAAATTGTAAATCGCGTGTGGCAATTTTTTCTCCAATCGCGCAAGGACGTTCAGCAACTGCAATCACGCGCCAGCCCTTTTGAGTCATTTTTGATAAAACATTTTCTGTTTTGTCTTTTTCTTCTTTTGATAAAACACAATGAGTGAGTACTGCTTCCGGAGCTCCGGCAGTGTATTGAAAACAGGCGCCGGATTTTTCTTGCCATAAATGATGCACCATTTTGGTTTGGGTGCTAAAAGTGCCGTCTTGAATCAAAGTGTTTTCTTCATAAATCGCGGCCGTGTCCAATTTCAATGTTTTGGCAAACCGTTGAACCTCAACCTCCATTGGGTCAACAGCCACTTGTTCCAGGGACAACAGGGCTGATTTAATTAGATGTGTGAAATGGTCATTGCGCGTTTCTTCTTTAACACTATATAAATGGTCGCGAGTATAGATTTGTTCCAAAGACATTTGGCCTTTGGTTAATGTGCCGGTTTTATCAGAGCAAATCACCGTGGCCGAGCCCAGCATTTCCACTTTAGCCATGTCGCGCACCAGTGTTTGCTGTCGTGCCAGTCGCCACACGCCCATAATTAAAAAGACGCTGAAAACAATTGGAAATTCTTCCGGGATTAAAGAAATGGCCATGGTTATGCCGCCCAATAGCCCGGCCACAAGGCCATATTTGAAAGAAAGCAAGATACCGACACTCACCGCGACCAAGAGCGCTGCCATAGCCACATAACGCACCAGCTGATTGATTTTTTTTTGCAATGGAGTTGCCTCTGATTTGATGCGGCCGACCAATGTTTCCAAGTGGCCGTAAGTTGTTTTTTCACCGGTTGTGAGAATCAGCATATTGCCCTCGCCCTGCACTGCCACTGTGCCTTGCCATAGTTGGTGTTCGCGGTTAATTTTTTCCCGCGCTGTTGGCGCTTCGGATTTGGCCACAGCCAATGATTCGCCTGTGAGCATTGATTCGTCAATCATTAGTCCCGGCGATTTTAGTAAAATTCCATCAGCCGGGATTTTATCGCCGGCTGTGAGATATACCAAATCTCCTGGCGCTAAAAATTTAATTTCCAGTTTTTGCGTTTTTCCATCGCGCCAGACCATGCAATAGGTTTCCATTATTTTATCCAGCGCTTCCAAAGTTCTGTCCGTGCGCTGTTCTTGGAAAAATTCCATGAGCATGATTGGTATGATTGAGCCAAGCAAAATAGCGGTTTCCAAAAATTGGCCGACAAAAAAATATACTCCGGCGCCGGCGATTAAAAACAGCATCATTGGTTCGGTGGCAATGTGCCAAGCGCGTTGCCAGCCATTTTTCTTTTTGGTTGGCTTGCGGCGGTTGGGGCCGAATTCTTGCAGGCGCGCCGCGGCTTCGGCTGAAGAAAGTCCTTTGTATTCGTGTCGAGTGGGGAGGATTTGGGTTAAAAGTTCTTGGGACATAGTGAGTATATTTTAGCAGAAAGTGAGGGTTTTGGCTAAAATAAAGAGCATAAACTCTTTGATATCTGCGCTCGCTTGGAAGAGCAAATAAATTTGTTCTTCTCTCGTTCGCTTGATAATAAATTCACTATGACAATACAACAAATCTACGATTTGGCTCTGAAAATGGGCATGAAAGCCGACCCTCGCGGGGAAGCGGGAGTGAAGAAATATCTGGCCAAAATCAAAAAGCAGTATGAATCACTATCGGCCAGCGAGAAAAAGTATTTTGACCAAACTAAATTGGTTGATCCATACGCTGATTCTAGTATTCATTTGGTTGATAAACCAAATGCCGAGGTGCGCGGAGTAATGGTGGGCGTTGATATTGGCGTGAGTGAGCTATTGCTCGCCGAGGAATTGCGCGATCGCGGGGAAAAAATTGATTTGGTTTTGGGGCATGGACAGTTTTGCCAAACAAGGCGTGCCTGTGCATGTGGCCGAGAGTTTGATGCAGGAGCGCATCAGTGAAGTTGGGCGCAGTGTGCACGCGGCCAATCACTATCGCGAGATTGACGCCGCGCGATTGCTCGGTTTGAATTTAATGAACATTCACACTTTGACTGATAATTTGGTGCAGGAATTTTTAACTGATTTTTTCAAAAAGAAAAAATTGGAAACAGTTGGCGATGTCATGGACGCGTTGTCAGAACTGCCTGAATATCAGGAAGCCAAGCGGCGCGCCAGCGGGCCGCAAATCACCAGCGGCCGCGCGGGCAATCGCGCCGGCAAGGTGTATGTGGACATGACCGGCGGCACCAATCCATCGGATAAAATTTTTCAAGAATTATCCAAAGCCGGTGTGAGCACAATAGTCGGCATGCATTTGAATGAAAAAAGTTTTGCTGAAGCCAAAGGCGCGTTTTTGAACATTATTATTGCCGGCCACATTGCTTCGGATTCTTTGGGTTTGAATTTATTTTTGGATGAGTTGGAGAAAAAAGGC
>Ga0076129_128_pt1 | contig 13135 bp, 13 predicted proteins | sample RifGroC2_FD_67715 | JGI IMG/M metagenome (GOLD analysis project Ga0076129, IMG submission 67715) | Parcubacteria (Magasanikbacteria) bacterium GW2011_GWC2_41_17 | reverse complement strand
CCATACTGATCTTTGTCTCCATCAACCACTTCAAATTTGCCCCATGGCTCGGTCGTAATTCCGTTCTTACCGGTTATTAAGAAAGAAAAAAAATGTTCGCCGATTTGTTCATCGGCAAAAGGGCCTATCTCACCTTTGCAAGTGTAAACAACACCGCAGGTTTTAATTACTTGGCCGTCCATTTTTATTTCCGTCTTTTGATTTTTATTGGCGTTTGATAAATTTATACTGACAAAAAATTTATCATTCTTCATCACTTGTGGATTGCCAGTCGTAATGTTTAAATACTTCGGCGCTGGTTTGGTCGACGCGGCTGAGACATTTTGAGCTGCGAATAAACCAAAAACCGTCATCACCATCAATATCTTTCGCAAATATCTTTTCATATGATTTATGAGTTAAAACGATTTAAAGATTCACTTCGCTTTCATCCATTATTTTCCCGTCTTTATACACTTCGCTCGCGGGCACGGTGACTATTCTGTCCCAGCGAAATTTCAAAGCATTAAAAACCTTTTCATTTTTAATCCACCGCTTCACTTGTTTGGAATAATCATCAGGATCCGGCTCCAAGCGATAAGTATTGGCAAAACCGGCATATTTGATAATGGTATAATTCGGGTGGTGGTCGGTGTAAGTGATTTCCGAGCCAATAGAATATTTATTGAGCAAGCCCGGGTCAACATCTTCAATCCATTTCCAATCATATTTCAAGCCGGTGAAAACCGATTCGGAAATAATCCAATATTTTTCCGTGCCCAAAAGCAAATACACTTTTGGGTCAGTGACAATTTTCACCAACGCGCCGTATTTGGGGTCGTATTTTGGTCCGGCCGGAGTAAATCCGAGTTGGTCATTGGCAATTGAATTTAAAATTGTTTGCGTAGTGGTAATTACTTCAGACCAGGAATCAAAATAGGTGAAAAAAGACGAACCATTTTTAAACGGCCGCTTAGTGCAGTCAGTAGTAATATAGTAGACGGCTTTGGAAGCGGAGCTTTTGTAGGCCTTTTCCATTGTTAGCGGGCAGGAAACAGCGACCGTGCTGGCATTGACAGTAAAAGTGAAAGAACTGGTTGGACTAGTGTTGCCGGCCGCGTCTTTGGCCAAGACCTTGAATGAGTGCGTACCGTTGGCTAAATTACTGGGAATAGTATAGCTAGTGGAGCCGCCATTATCAATCAAAGAGCCATTATCAATCTGGATCAAATATGAAGTGACACCGATATTGTCGCTCGTGGCGTTCCAAGCAAAAGTTGGAGTTGCGTCTGCCTCATTGCTGATTTTTTGCAAACCCGGAGGTGTTGATGGCGCTGCGGTGTCGGCCGCTACTGCCGGCGCTGCGGATACGGACACGGTGGTCAAAGCGCCCAAACCAACATTGCCGGCCGCGTCAGAACAGCGCGCCTGCAAAGTATGGCTAGTGGCGCTAGAAAAAGAATACTCACGACTGGCGCTGCCAGAAGTGGTCCCAGCCAGAGTCATCAGACCTTGGTCAATACTATCAACATACAAATTGCAGGATACCACGCCAACAGAATCGGAAAAGGAAGCGGTGAATGATTGAGAATAAGTTGCTACTGCTGTGGCCGGAGTAACAGAGCCGACCGAAGGAGCTACCGTATCGCCAATGGCGTTGCCAGTAATTGTCCAAGTGTAGGAATCCGGAGTAGCATCAACATTACCGGCCGCATCAATAGCGCGCACTTGAAAAGTATGACTGCCGGATGACAAATTACTGTAGTTGGCAGGACTTACGCAAGAAAAAAATACATTGGTGTCTAATTTGCAATCAAAAGTAGCTGATTCGTTGGCAGAAAACCCAAAAGTTGCCGAAATGTTGGTAGTACTAGACGATGGTTTATTGGAGATAGTTGTGTCTGGTGCCGTAGTATCAGGAACGGCCGCCGCTGAAACAACTACAGTAATTGGTGTTCCCCAACCGTCATAATTACCGTCATTGCAACCTACCTTCACGGAATAACTGCCGGCTGAAGAGAAAGTGTGCGACTTACTGGCTGATCCGGATGTGGTGCCACTCAAACTCATAGTTCCTTGGAGCGCATCATTAACATAAAACCAGCAATTAGTCACCCCAACAGTATCAGAATAGGTGGCTGAAAAAGTTTGGGCAGAGCCGGCTGTAACAGCAACAGGCGTAACCGCGCCGACGGCTGGAGCAGTGGTGTCAATGGTGTAAGAAAGAGTATTTAAAGAACCGGTATTACCAGCAGCATCAACAGCGCGAACCGCGAAAGTGTGCGAACCGTCTGCCTGTGCCGATTGAATATTTACACTGGTATTTAAACCGGCATTAACAAAAGACAATCCATCATTCTGAAACTCATATTTGGCAATGCCAGTGCCAATAAAACCATCACCTGGGTTGTCAAAGGATGTACCCCACTGCATTGTTGGGGTGTTATCGCCAATAGCCGTAGTTTTCTGCACGGAAGATGGCTGACTGGGCGGAATTTCTTCATAACGCACTATAGTTCCATCCAAACCAACAGCCACTGCGGTTAAATATGATCCTGAATTTTGAGCCGAAAGACCATATAATATATTTGTCGTTGGTGAAGAAATGCTGGCCCAACTAGCGCCGGAATCAATAGTTTTTAAAATTACGCCGCCACTGCCAACAATAAATCCTTGGGATCCTGCTAATTTAGCCGATACCAAACTGTTAGTGGTAACAGGTGAAGTGATCTTAGTCCAAGTGGCGCCGCTATCAGTTGTGCGCAAAATGATGCCGCCTATACCAGTGGCCAAAAGAGACAAATGCGTAGCAGAAGAAGCAAAAACACTCACATCAGCCAATGTCAAAATTGTAGGTGCTGACTGTGCCGCCCAAGTTGTCCAGCTTGAGCTTGGTGTCAACTGTATACTACGTAAAATAGCTCCACTTTGTCCAACCGCCCACACAGCTCGTGTAACCACAGATCCAAAAATCACTCCACCGGTTACGCTATTAAAATCTTGACTTGTCCCTGAATTTTTTTCCACCCAATTTGTACCGCCATCAGTTGTTTGCCAAATAGTACCGCTTAGCCCAACAGCAAAACCGGTAAAAGTATCAAAGAAAAAAACAGAATTAAGTTTTGGAATATCCGCCGGTGTTTGTGGAAATTGCATAACCCATGTATTGCCTCCATTTGTAGTTTTCAAAACTATACCGGAACTTCCTTGAAGGCCAACGGCCCACGCAGTATTCTGATCAACAACGTCAACATCATAAAGATTCACAGAAGAAGACAGGCCACCAACTGAAGTCCAACTATTTCCTCCATCAGTGGTTTTTAAAACTGTTCCCAGACCACCTACAGCCAAACCGAATTTATGATCCAGCATATCCATATTAAGCAATACTGCCGTTGAACCAGAACTGCCCAAAACCCAATTCGTTGCCTGCACTGGCAATGCAAAGCTCAAAAACGCCAAAACAGCCAGTGTTAAAAAAATTGCGTATGTCTTTTTTGACATAAAATTTGTTTAAGTTTAAATTATCCTATTTATATTTTACACTAAAATGGCAAAAAAGTCACAAAAAAATCAACCCTCTGAAACAATATTCTCTAAATATCTTATTTTAGCTGTTTTTTGCACCTTATTTTGGCTGAAACTTGGCAATGTACATTTTAGCCGCGCCAAGCAGACGCTGTTGCTTTAAACGACCGATGGCCTCCTCCCCAGCTCCGTAATCAATGCCTGAACGAGTTTTCACTTCCACAAAATGCAAACGACCGGCTTTTTCTGCGACTAAATCAATTTCTCCCCAACGCGTTTGAAAATTGCGAAAAACAATATTAAAATCGCGGCGCTCTAAAAATTGCGCCGCGATCTTTTCTCCATATTGACCTAACTGCCTATTGTTCATTAGGGCAAATATTTTCTCAACCGCTCTTTCTCGGCTTGCCGCTGCCTTTTCAGTGGCACTTGTTTATACCAATAACGCAAAATATAAACGACCCAGACAATTAAACCAACCAGCCAAAATCCATACCAAAATCTACGGGCCAAAAACGGAGTCGCTTCATAACGAAAAAATAACAAAACAAAAGCTAGTGCGCCCATCCAGCCCAACAACGAAGCGATTTTTGCAAAAAGCCGTTTAATATAAACACTAAATTTTTCTTTTTGCGACAAAATCGCGAGCACTACCCCGGCCACGAGCATTATCACAAAAAAAATCAAAGCAATTTTCATTGCCAAAAGATTTTGATATGGCGGTTCTGAAAACCAATAACGCAAATTAAGAATATTTTTTATTGAATACATAACTTTATTTTTCAAATACTAATCCGTAATGATATCTGCCGGCGCTGAAACGATTAAGCAGGCGCAAACCCAATCTATCCGCCTCTGATTCCACCCAAGCATGATCAACCCGTCCCTCAATCGGCGGGCCAAACGGCGCGTCAGTCATCAGCCAATCAACTACTACCAATTTACCGCCAACTTTTAAAAGTCGCGTCGCCTCTTTCATTGCCATACTTTTGTCTTTTATCTGAAACAAAGTATTTAACAAACAAGCCGCGTTAATACTCCCGCTCGCTATTTTCGCGGCGCCATACCGTTCCAAATCGCTCCAAACAGTAATAATATTGTTCAAATTTTCCAAATTCGCCCGCTTTTCAATATTTTCCAACACCGACTTCAAAATGTCAACAGCGTAGACTTTTCCTTCTTTACCAACCATTTTGGCGGCTGGAAAAACATAATGCCCCACAGCCCCGCAACCCAAATCAGCCACGAACATTTTTTCCTGCACGCCAGCTTTTTTCAAAATAAATTCCGGATCGATTAATTTGTTGCCGCCGGTAATTTCTAACATATTATCTCACCATTCCTTTAAACATTCCGCCAAAAATTCCTAAAATCATCCCGCCCAAAAGTCCGCTAACTCCTAAAAAAGAAATAAAAATCAACACCAAGCCAAATAGTTTATAAAACAAACGACTGCCACCTTCAGTCCCAAGATGCTCTTCTGCCCAGGCCACGGTGCCAAAATTCTGATAAAGCCATTCGGATTTCCAGATTATTAAAAACCCCGATCCGACGCCAATTAACCAAAATAACTGCATATGAATGTATTATACCAAAAGAACAAAAAAATAAAAGGGAGAAATGCCCGGGAGAGGACTTGAACCTCCACGTCCTTACGGACACCAGCACCTCAAGCTGGCCTGGCTACCAATTACAGCACCCGGGCAAATTCATTTTATCTTCTTCCCGATTATACCCAATGCCTTATTAATTTTCAAGAGCTTACGAGACAGGCAAACAACTTTAGAATCGTAGTATAATTTGGGCAATAATTTCAAGGACTCTGCTTTTGCATATTTTAATTGATAAACCGAACTGTTGACACTTTTTGTGATATGCCCATTAATCTTTAAAAGATTACGGATGAATTTTCTAATCCATTTAATATGTTTTTTGCTCGCGGAGACAAATTCCGTGTAAAACATAAAACTACTTCGCCATCTGGGATCAAAATAAGAATAAAAAGATCCATCACCATCAAAATGACCTCGCAAAAAATCAAAAAAATATTTTTTGGGAACTAAAATTTTGCCTATTATTTTTGATTTTTTAGGCATCAACCCTATTTTTAATAAAAATTTATAAAAAATAACATCGCCAAATTGTATATGGGCGTACTTTTTATTGGAAAAACCCGAAGTTTTTTGACCTATCTTATTTTCAATGCCAAGACATTTCATAAAATTTTTCAATTGTTCGGTATCCTTAGAGGTAAAATCAATATGTCTCCCGTCTTTTGATAAGCTTCCATCGGTTACTAACAATCCTACTGCATATGATAATTCCGGAGACCATTTTATTTTTATTTTATTTAAAGGTTTCATACAAATATATTATACCTCAAAGTGGTAGCGTATGCCAAATAATTAAATAAAAAAGACCGCCGCAATCCACAGATGGACTTTGGCGGGCGTTGGGTTGCGCTCCAGAAGAAGCGTGGGTTGGACTAGAGCAACTCTGCCGGCGAGAACCAAACGGATATTTCCCGTTCGGCTTCTTGCGGACTGCTTGACGCATGCACGACATTTCGAACAGCGCGCTTTTCATTAGCGGCTTTCAGGGCAGTGTCGCGTCCAAAGTCGTTTCGGATAGTGCCGCGCAAGGACTGTTCAGGAAAACAGTGGCCGACCATTTTTCTTATCGCAGCCACTGCGTCTTCACCTTCCAGCACCATAGCCACCACCGGCCCGGACATGAGAAACCACCGAATTATAAATTTCCATAGGAAACAACGACTGCTTGTCGCACCACTGCAACTCTCGCTGACCAGCTTGTTCAAGCCGATCAACGGAACGCGACACATGCAACTCAGCGCGTTGTTTTGTCACTCGGCAGAGTTTCATACCAACCAAAATCAATCCGGTTTCTTCCAGACGGCAGAGAATTTGACCGCATCGCCGGTCCTGCACGCCATCGGGCTTGACGAGTACCAGTGTCCGCTCCGGTTCACTCTGGCTTTCGCGTCTCGCTAGCATTATTTACCTCCAAATCTTAGTGAGACACTATTGTCAATGAGTCCATAATCATTTTACACAATAGATAAATTTTGTCAATAATCAAAAATCCGCCATAACGGCGGATTACTATTATTCAATATGGGCAGCAAGGGATTTGAACCCCTGACCTAACGGATGTAAACCGTTCGCTCTAACCAACTGAGCTAGCTGCCCATTAAAACTGTCTCCCCTTACCAACTACCATTTTCAACTTTTTCTTAGACACTTCAATTTCCACTGCTGATTCTTGCGTTTCTTTGCCATCGGCCAAAACAGTAATGATCTTATCACTCGTAATCAAAAGATGCTGAAAAGGAAACATGCTGGTAATTTTTGACCCGCGACCTTTGACCATTCTTGACAAAAGTCCGCGCTCGGCTGGCTGAAAATACACCTCCATCTGACCATCTTGCGGCTTAAGAACAAATTTATCGCTTTCAAACGGAGGCGGCAAAAGGTTGGCCACGGCGATTTCAAACTTGTCGCGGCCAGGGCTCACGGTAAAACTTCTATCACAGGTAATTTTCACTCGCGCGCCGGGGACATACAAATACGAAAGAAAAAATCTATTTTTATTGATGATGCCGTAATCAATCTTTTCCACTTTGCGCGCGGCCAAGACCTCCACTGATTTTTCATTCAAAGGAATTCCCAAAATTTTCGCCAAATAATTTTTCTTCTGCCCAATTGGCAAAAATCCAAAAGTAACATCCAAATCAGCGGTGCGAGTTAAAATTCGCGCCAAAGTGTCATCATTGCCGACAATCACCACATTTTTCACGCCATGACGCATTTCATCTTCCACCAAAATCCGCGGATTGGTAAAAGTGGATAAACGAACAATCTTGCCGACAATCTCAAAATCTCCCAGCCGCGTTTCAATAATTGAAACAATGGACTGAAAAGGACGTTCTTTAAGATAAGCATCGTAAAGATATAAATATGATTCTTTGGGAGTACGATTGACATCGGAACGACGATTAGCTTCTCGCGCTACCAATTGGTAGAGTTTTCTTTTAATGGCAACTGGACTTTTCTCAACTTCGCCAGACCGGCCAACACTCTTTGGTGTTTTAAGAGTTGGGCGTTTGTTCGTCATATCCTTCGTTCTTGCCTTTTACTTTACGGCCTTTTTCACTTTCGTCCATTAAGCAACGGCCGTGAAGGATTGCGCCGGCGGCAACAATGATAGTTTTGGTTTCAACATCGCCATAAATCTTGGCAGTTGGAGTCATTTCTAAAGTTGAATTGATTTTCATATTTCCATGCACCTCGCCAGAAACCAAGGCAGATTCAGCGCCGACATTAGCGTTAATTTTCGCGCCTTCCTCCACGCGCAGGTGTTTGGCTGTTTTCACAGTTCCGCTCACCTGGCCCTCAATAACGATATTGCCTTCAGACACAAACTCCCCTTCCACTTTGACTGAAGGACCAACTATTGTTTCCACTTCGTCTCCTCCCGGAAGCGTTTTTTTGTCGCTCATATTGGAAATTTAGGATTTAATTAAGTGATTGTATTTTATGAAAAATCACTAAAAATGTCAACCTACGCGCTTGATCGGCAATTTAAACCCAAAAGTCGCGCCCTGCCCTGGGCCGGGGCTCTCCACAAAAACTTCGCCGTCATGCGCTTCAATAAATTTTTTAACAACAAACAATCCCAGTCCAACGCCGGTTGCGGTAATTTTTTTCGCCTCTTCCGCGCGATAAAATTTTTGAAAAACATTTTCCAAATCAAATTTGGTCAAGCCAATGCCATTATCCGAAACCTGATAAACAATCTGTCGGCCTTTTTTAAATAATTCCATTTTCAACCAGCCCTTTGGCGTGTATTTGACGGCGTTGGTTAAAAAGTTCAGCATTACATTGCGGATTTTTTCCATATCCACAGTTACTTGCGGTAAATTTTTTGCAATTTCCACTTTAAATTGCAAATCTTTTTCTTTGATCGGCAAAGTAATCTCCATTACCAATTCTTCCGCCACTTTTTTCAAATCGGTTTTTACAAAAGTATAACTGGTGCGTCCGCCTTCAATGCGCGACACATCCAAAAAGTCATTAACCAAATAAATCAAATGCTCATTGCTTTTGTAAACATTATCCAGCACCGTTTCAATCTTGGGATTGTTTAATTTTCCATAATCGCCCTCTTGAATCATGGACACATAGCCCTTGATTACCGTAAGCGGAGTACGCAGTTGGTGAGCTGAAATAGAAAGAAATTCGCTTTTAAGTTTGTCCAAGGCCTGCAATCTGGCATTGGCATCGTTCAGTTGTTCCGCCAACCGTTGAATTTCCTCGCGACGTTTGACTTCATGTCTAACTGAACGAATTAACATAATGCCAAAGACGCCAAACGCCACAACAACTAAAGCCCTAAAAATAATTTCCGTGGAATTTTTTGATAAAAATAAATCCGTTAACAATATGATGGCAAGGAGACCTGTAAATAATTCTGCCGAAACAACCTTGATATCCATCAATTTATACTTTAACATCGCGTAGACAGTCAAGACAACGTAAACGCCAACCAATACATTACCCCAAGGGGCGATATCAATGCCATACCATAAAGGATAATTGGTGGAGCCGCCGATAAAAGCAACCACAATGCCGGCTAACAATAAAAATGAAGAAATTTTCTGCGAGCCGCGCGATTGGCGATAATTTTTAAACAATAAAATTGAAGCGTAGACAACATGCGCGAAAAAAGCCACCAAATATGGCGTATAAAAAGGGCCTGGCAATGGCCAAAATTTAAAATATGAACGCGCGGTTATTCCAGCCACAAAATACGGCGTAAGATTGGCTATTACCCAAAATAAAGAAAAAACATAAAAGATAACAAGGGTGATTTTATAAAATTTCAAATTATCCAATTTAAGAAAAACCAGCACCAAATGCAAATAAGAAATTGAACTGAAAATAGCTCCAAACATCAAAGCCCGTGCCCAAAACAACGCGGAATCTGCATCAGTGGAAATCTGCCAAAAAAAATAACAGTAGCTCCAAGCGGCTACCGACACGCAAAAAAATAAAAGATACCGCGCTACGCGATTGCTGATACCGGTGAAGATAAGATAAAATCCGAGTACAGTGCTCGTGACAGCGTTAATCAAAGCCGAGGCGGGAAAAAACCAAAATGAAGAATTCATACAAGAACATTATATCATAAAAAAAAGGAGCGCTAAAGATATAGCGCTCGGTTGCGTACGAGGTTTGTTAGAATTCCTCCATTTTCCTACAGACGCCTACCGGGTGGATACGATGTGGTTCAACCAGCATCTTAATTTCCCGCTCGGCAAAACCGGCCTGATGCAGTATCTGCCTGTATTTCTTTATGGTGCGGCGGATAAGCAATGGCCAGTTAATGACCCAGCGTACTACGAAGGACCAAGGATTTGGCCCAATGTGCGCGCTGATAAAGAGGCCGCCAACCAGCGTGATCCGCCTAATCTCGCGGCAAATATCCACCGCCGACTTCCACGGACGGTAATCCAGAAAGCCAACCATTTCCACAATGTCCCAGCGGCCAACAGGTTGCTCCCGAACAAAGGATTTCACATCCTTTATGTGAATGAAAACATGCGATTGGACACCGCGTTCTTTGGCCAAATGAACAGCCCTCATGAGCGAAGACCCGCTCAAATCCACCAAGTGCAATTCTATCTTATTCTTGGCATCGGAATAAGCGGCAAGGAACATAGCCAATGCCTCAATTGTAGCTTGGGCTGACCCGCAAGCCAATGACAGCACATGTATTTGCTGTCCGGGTTTAGACTCCCAGAGCCGGCAGAGCTCTTTGAGTATTTCTTTGTAAGTGATACGCAGTCGATTACGCACTGATTGGCCATCTGGCTGATTCAGCCAAAAACGAACCAATCGTCCACCAAAAGAGTTCAGCTGACCGCGAAGGCGCAACACCGGAACCGCGTTGATTCCATCCAGCGCCTCAGAGGTGGTCACGCCGTTGCGCACCATTTTGCCAAGCCAATGAACGCCGTCAAACAGCCACAGCGCGTTTTGAGGCCCCAACAGCCACCGCTTGCCATACTCTTTCCACGCCGCTCTATTTTTGCTCCGCGCGTCTTCACTCACTTCCTCTATGATTGATGGGCGATAAAAAAGAAACAAGCAAAGACGGTAAATCCATACCTTGGGCACGGCCCAACAGGCATAGAGCATCATCGGCAGCCAGAGAATGATGTAGAGCCAACGCGAGTACTCCATCATCTCTTGTGTTTCGCCGTTCAGCAAAAGAGAAGATTCGGTGGCGAGCGAGTCGTCATCAGGCATTGTTCGGATGGACTCAGCCAAAATTGCTACTTTGTCATATGATTCTTCAGCGTAGCCATTACCAGCGACTTGAGCCAGCAAACGAGCCGTTCCTCTCCTCTGAACCATTTTATTACTCCTTCAATCTTCGGGCGTTATTGCCCTGATTTTAAACACAAATTTTGCGTGCAAAACCAGAGCAACAATCGCCACCAATTATGTTAAAGAACAACAGTTAATAATACAAAATATCATTAAGAATGTCAATCCCACTGCACTCGCATAAAAAGGAGCGATAATCGCTCCCCTTAAAATACTACGGAACTTTCTAATTTTACATTTCCTCAATCACCGGCACGCCCAAAATTTGCAAACCATTTTCCATTACCAACTTCGTTGCTTTTACCAATTCCAATCGCGCGGCGCGCAATTCTTTATTTTCCGCTTTCAATACCGGACACTGTTCATAAAATTCACTGAATAATTTTGCCAATTCATAAAGATACTTGGCCAACTGCGATGGATCGTTCTGCATTGCTGATGCTGACGCGCTGGCAGAAAATCCGGATAATTTCAAAACCAATTGTTTTTCCGCGCCGGTCTGCAAAACTGCTAAATTTTTACCACTGCTTTTCGCGTCCGCTTTTTTCAAAATGCTGTTCATTCTAGCGATACTGTATTGCAAATATGGACCTGTAAAACCATCAAATGACAATGCTTCTTTAAGATTAAAAGTAATTATCTGTTTCGGCCCGACTTTTACCATGCTGAACTTCAAAGCTCCAAGAGCCAAGGCCAGAGCGGTGCGTTTGGTTTTTGCAACATTCCAATCAGCGTGACGTTTTTTAGTTTCTTCTTCTGCCAAAGTCAATGCTTCATCACGCAAGTCCTCATATAAAATAACATTACCCAACCGTGATGACATCTTACCCTCGGGCAACGACACCAATTCATACGACACATGTGTCATCTTATATTTAAATCCTGATAATTCTAAAATTTTAAATAATTGTTTAAAGTAAAAATTCTGTTCAGTGCCGGTGAGATTGACGCTTTGAGTAACTGTCGGATATTTTTTTGCCTTAACTTTGGCCAGTCCCAAATCACTGGTCAAATATAATCCCGCACCATCGCTCTTGCGCAAAAGCCCGATGTCCAAATCGTATTTTTTCAAATCAACAATAATCGCTCCGCCCTCGCCAACCTGCGCGATTTTTTTCTTTAATAATTCATTTACCATTTTCTGACCAATATCTTTCACATCTTTTTCAAAAAATGTTGTCTGGTGATTAACACCCAATTCTTTAAAAATTTTTATAAATCCGCCCAAACTCCACTGACGCGTGGTGAAAAATAATTTCCAAATTTTTTTGTCTTTACTCTCCAACTGGCGCAGATATTCTTTAATTTCTTCTTTTTTTTCAGGATGGTCATCTAAAAATTTGCTGGCCTCTACATACACATGCCCAAGCCATTTTTGTTTATTTACCGGTATTTTTTTGCCTTGATGCAAATTATTCAAACCCCAAAGACATTTGGCCACATGAACCCCGAAATCATTGATGTAATTTATTGGAATAACTTTGGCTCCGGCTACTTCATACAGGTTGACCAGCGCGTTGCCAATACAAATGTTGCGCAAATGACCGACATGCACTTCTTTGTGAGTATTGTTGGAAGGATATTCAATTAAAATCTTTTCGCCTTTTTTCACCTGTGACGCGCCAAATTTATTTTTCTCTTTTTTAATCTGCGCTAACACCAATTTTGCCACAGCGCTGGCATTAAAGAAAAAATTCACATACGGCCCAACGGCTTGTACTTTTTCCAATAAATCCGACTTTTTAATTTTTCCCACGAGTTCTTTGGCTGTTTCTGTCGGATTCTTGCCATTTTTTTTTGCCAAACCAAAACAAGCGAACGACAAATCGCCCATTTTCGGATTAGGCGGCACGGTCAATTGAATTTCACCAGCAACCACTGCTTGTTTTAATATTTTTTCAATAATTCCCTTCATACTTTACAAAATCTTCACAAACCACCGGCTACCCTTTTGCACTGTATCGCCTTTTTTAACTTTTATTTCAAACGAAGAAACTTTCTCACTATTCACCTTAACACCGCCCTGATCAATCTGCCGCCGCGCGTCACCCTTGCTAGTGCAAATTTTTGACTCCACCAAAACCGTAACGATATTATAAACCGATGGCTTAATTTCAGGAATGTCCGATGGTGTTTCGCGTTTGCTGAATTTACTTACAAAATTCGCCTCGGCTTTTTTAGCAGATACCTCGCCCAAAAATGTCTTCACCACTTCA
>Ga0076129_113_pt1 | contig 14679 bp, 15 predicted proteins | sample RifGroC2_FD_67715 | JGI IMG/M metagenome (GOLD analysis project Ga0076129, IMG submission 67715) | Parcubacteria (Magasanikbacteria) bacterium GW2011_GWC2_41_17 | reverse complement strand
ACAGGATATATGGCCGATGAACTTATTAAAATTCCACCTCAAAATTTGGAAGCCGAGGCCTCGCTTTTGGGCTCTATTTTGATTGACAAAGACGCGATTATACGGGTGGCTGACATGATTACAGCCGAGGACTTTTACAAAGATGCCAATCGGATTGTTTATGAAATAATGATGGATTTGTATGGACGACATGAACCAATTGATATTTTAAGCGTTGGAAATCGTTTGGAAGAATTACACAAGCTGGAAACAATTGGCGGCCGTTCATATCTGATGGGTTTGACCAATACCGTGCCAACTGCCTCCAATGTCGCGCACTACGCGCAAATCACTCATAAAAAAGCAACGCTTCGCCGTTTATTAAGCGCGTCATCGGAAATCGCGAAGTTGGGCTATAACGAAGAAGAAGATATTGAGGTGGTCATGGACAGAGCCGAACAACATCTTTTTGGAGTATCGCAAACAAATTTAAAACAATCTTTTTTACCATTGCGCAATATCTTAAGCGAAGCGTTTGAACGCATTGATGAATTGCATCGGGAAAAAGGCAAAATGCGCGGCGTGCCAACCGGCTTTGCGGCGCTAGACAATGTACTCGCCGGATTGCAAAAATCAAACTTGGTAGTTTTGGCAGCCCGCCCGAGCGTGGGCAAAACCAGTTTGGCTTTGGACATCGCGCGACAAGTTGCTGTGCGATCAAAAATTCCTGTTGGTATTTTCAGTTTGGAAATGTCTAAAGATGAATTGGTGGACAGAATGCTTTGCGCTGAAGCAGGGGTTAGTTTGTGGAAAATGCGCACAGGACATTTAAGCGAACGCACTGAAGATGATGATTTTTCTCGCATTGGCAGAGCCATGGGCATATTGTCCGAAGCGCCGATTTTTATTGATGATTCGGCCACAAACGGAGTTATTCAAATTCGCACGAAATCTCGTCGTTTGCAAACCGAGCACGGACTTGGTTTGATTATCGTGGATTATCTGCAACTTATGGAATCACGCACCAGAGTTGAAAATCGCGTACAAGAAATCGCCGAGATCACTCGTTCTTTAAAGACATTGGCGCGCGAATTGAATATCCCTGTTTTGGCGCTTTCTCAATTATCTCGCGCTGTGGAAATGCAAACGGGTCCGGCCATACCGCGCTTGGCTCACTTGCGAGAATCCGGTTCTATTGAGCAAGATGCTGATGTCGTGATGTTTATTTATCGCAAAGCCGCTGATCGTAAATACAAAATGGAAGATATTCCACCCAATGAACGGCATTTGGCGGAAATCCACATTGCCAAACATCGCAACGGCCCCACCGGACAAATTAATTTATATTTCGCGGAAGAGTCGGCGTGTTTTAGAAATCTGGAACATGCCGCGAGTTAATAAATAATTTAAAATTCTATGACAATGTTCGCCAAACTCAAACAATTCAAAGATATGCGCAGTAAAGCCAAGACATTGCAAAATCTTTTGGCTGATGAAAAAGTTGAAGCCAGCGCGGCTTGGGGGAAAATTAAAATGACAATGAATGGAAATCAGGAAGCTGAATCAGTGACAATTGATCAGGAATTATTGACTGATAAAACAAAACTGGAAAATGCCATTAAAGAAGTTACAAATGACGCAATTAAAAAAACCCAGCGCGTTATGGCTGATAAAATTCGCAAAGAAGGCGGATTAAACATGCCAGGCCTATAAAGGCGTAATATGTTTCAAGCTTTGATTGACTCACTGGAACAGTTGCCTGGCGTTGGGCCAAAAACAGCCGAACGGTTTGCTTTTTATTTGCTGAAAAAACCAAAAGAAGAAATTGAAAAATTAATAAACGCGTTGGAACAAATAAAAGATAATGCCAAAATTTGCGTGATTTGCCAAAACATCGGCCTAACCTCGCCTTGCGAAATATGCTCTGACCAACGACGACTGCCTCATTTAATTTGCGTAGTGGCTGAACCGGCTGATTTGCTGGCGATTGAAAAAATCAAAGAATATCCGGGAGTTTATCATGTATTGCACGGAGTGGTGAACGCTCCTGATGGCATCACGCCGGAAAAATTAAAAATAAAAGAACTGGTGCAGAGAATAAAAAATTTGGCTTTGAAAAAATCGGCCAAGCCGATAGAAATTATTTTGGCGCTCAACGCCACAATTGAGGGCGAAACAACATCTCTTTATTTAACAAGAATTTTAAAAACACTGCCAGTGAAAATTTCCAAACTGGCGCGCGGCTTGCCACAAGGCAGTGACATGCAATACGCTGACGAAGTCACTTTGCTAAACGCGCTGAAAGGTCGACGAGAACTTTAAAAAATTCCTCCGTTCAACGGAGGAATTTTTTTATAACTTCACGATTTTAACTTTTGTAAAATCTTGACGATGACCTTTACGACGATGATATCTGACTTTTCTTTTGTATTTGATAATCAAAACCTTATCGCCGCGACCTTGCTCCATAATTTCCGCCTCAACTTTCGCGCCATCAACAAATGGCTTGCCGACTTTGGCCTCGGTTCCATCGTCATTGGCGATCAATAAAACTTTATCAAAAGCCATTTTGTCGCCTTTGGCGCCAACAATTTTTTCAATCTTTAATGATTGGCCTTCTTTAACAAGATACTGCTTGCCGCCGGTTTGAATTACTGCGAATTTCATACAATAGAATTTTTAGATATTATGTATAAATACTACACGATTGCCTTTATTTTGTCAACATTTCCATCTTATCCCCGATTTTAAGGCCATTTTTAGCGCTAAATCCGGCGTTAACCTCTAATACGGTATTAATTGGCAGGCGAGAATAATAAACAGGCGGATTGGCCTCAATTGCCGGTGGTAAATTGGGCGCGATATCCACAATTTCGCCATTATTAATCCAAATAATATCAATTGAAAAATTCATGTCTTTCATCCAAAACGAGCGTTTTTCAACAAAAGGAAAAAGAAAAAGCATGCCTTCATTATCAGCTAATTTTTTTCGTCCGCTTAATCCTTTGGTTTGGGATTTGGGTGTTTTAGCCAACTCCACTTTTATTTCTTGCCCGGCGATTTTGACAATTGCAGTTGGCAAAAAATATTCACGAAATTTCAAATAAATCCCGCCGACAATAAAAAGCGCGACGCAAATGATAATTAGATATTGTCTGATGGAAAATTGTGACATCACTTTTTTTTAAAAATTCCAATCCCCTTTTCCGCTGACGCGCTAATCAACACTCCAACAATTACAAGCAAAAGCAACGCCAAAATTTTTCCGCGACTCTGCAAAAACAAAGTCAAAATACCAAACCCGGCTGCCAAACAATAAAAAAACAAAACAATTTGCCGCTGGGAAAATCCCAAAGCCAGCAAACGATGGTGCAGATGCCCTGCGTCAGCTTGCCAAAATGGCTGACCGCGGTAAACACGCCTGACAATCACCATAACTATGTCCAATGCCGCTACGCCCATCACTAGCAAAGTGGTGGCAATTTTTCCACCTGCAACAATTGCTAAAAATCCAAGAATAAATCCGGACATTAAACTGCCGCCTTCGCCCAAAAAAATCTTTGCCGGATAAAAATTAAAAATTAAAAATCCAAAATTGGCAGTTGCAAAAAGCAAAGCGATAAGCGCGATATCTGGCTGATAAAATTTTTGGCTGTTGGCCAAAAAGAAAATCATCATACTGCCAATGGCTGTAAGTCCTGCTACCAAACCATCCAGGCCATCCAACAATTTAGTGGTGTACATCATTCCCATAAGCCAGCCAAACACCAGCAATTGAGTCAAGGGAATAAAAGAGCCCCAATGCCAAAAATTCAAAGTCACTGTACCTCCCCAAGGATTGGTGATTTCTTTCAAATTTACTCCGCCACACAGCACGGCCACAACGGCTAAAATCGGAAAAATGATTTGCCAACGCGGTCGCAAATTATATTTATCATCCAAAAATCCGCCGATCATCAAAATCGCGCCGCCCAAAAATAACGCCGTTAACTGACGATTTGATAAATTTCCGTTCAAATACTGCGTAAAAAACTTGGCTAGGCCTAAAACAATAAAAAAACTTACAAAAATAGCCAAGCCGCCCAAAAGCGGAACCGGCCGGCCATGCACCTTTCTTTCAGCTGGCGCGTCAATAATTTGCCATTTTTTAGCCAACCACCGCACACTAAATGTACATAAAACAGTTAGAAAAAAAATTCCAAAAGCAAAAAAAAGATAAGGCATAATATCCCCATCTTAACATATATTTTCTGTCATTGCGAGCCGCAGGCGAAGCAATCTCGTTATTCATAAGATCGCCACGCCCTCCTGCGGAGGGCTCGCGATGACATTATTAACGCAACGCCACAGACGGACTCACTATATTCAAATACTCCACATTTTTCACCGCCACCAAATTCAAGCCCTTGACCCGCTCGTCCACATTCATCATTGATTTTTCCACAGTGAGTTCCAATTCCAATTTCTGACTGTCTTTTTTTAATTGCTGAATTTGTTTATCCAAATCCTTAATTTGAAAGCCCTTCATGGACAAAGATGTCACTTGCCAAAAATACGCCAAACTGAAAATAATTAAAAAAGAAAAAATAATTCCGCGAAATTTTGTAATTTTATTTGTCATTTTTTGTAAAAAATTTGACCGTCGAGTTTTTGTATAATGAACCATAATTTCAAGGGATGAGTCAAGCCAAAAATTTATTTTTGGCTTGCGAAGCCCGCCGAAATTTGAAGCTTCGCTTATAGTGCTATATTTTTTCAGCCACACGCAATTTGGCGCTGCGACTGCGAGGATTTTCCAGTGTCTCCTCGCGGCTAGGGACAATCGGTTTTTTAGTGATTATTTTTAAATTTTTAATTTGACTTTGGAAAAAACGCTTTACAATTCTGTCTTCCAAAGAATGAAATGAAATCACTGCCAATCGTCCGCCACTTTTTAAAATCTCCACTGCCTGCGGCAAGGCCTGTTTTAACGCGTTTAATTCATCGTTCACAGCAATGCGCAACGCCTGAAATGTTTTGGTTGCCGGATGAATTTTTCCACGTTGCCCCAATCGCAGTGAAAAAAGTATTTCCACCAATTGCCCGGTTGTGTTAATCAATTGACCGCGCCGATATTCCACAATCGCCTTGGCGATTTTTAACCACGCGCGCTCTTCACCGTATTCTCGCAGAATTTTACCAATCTCACTTTCCGACCATTTATTTAAAATCTCATCCGCGGTCAACTCACCGACTCCCAGCCGCATATCCAATGGCTCATCGCGCAAAAAACTAAATCCCCTGCCTGACTTTTCAAACTGCGTGCTGGACCAGCCCAAATCCATTATCACCGCGTCAACGCCAACAAAATTATTTTTCAAAGCAATCTCTTTTAGATTGCGAAAATTATCATTAACTAAAATTACTTTTTTATTGTTAAATTCTTTTTGCTTTTTCGCGCGAATAATATTTTCCGCGTCAGTATCTATGCCTAAAAGCTGGGAATCGGGCGCGGACTGTAAAATTGCGCGACTGTGTCCGCCATCGCCAAAAGTGCAGTCAATATTTCTAGAGCCGGGCTTAAGTACCAAGAGATTGATTGTGTCCCGTAGCAGGACAGGCAAATGAGGCATATTACACACCAAGTTCACCCATCCTCTCGGCAATCTCCTCGCTGTTCTTTTCCGTGGACTCTTTGTATTTAGTCCACGTGGACTCGTCCCAGATTTCCAACCGGTTGTAAAGACCGGCCACGATAACCTGTTTCTTAAGCCCGGCAAACTTTTGTAAATACTCGGGCAAAATGATTCGCCCTTGCTTGTCTAATTCTGCGTCCATTGCTCCGGCGAGCATTAGACGAGCAAACGCGCGAGTATTTGACTGCGATAACGGCAAGTTGGCTAATTTTTCCGCCAATTTCTGCCACTCAACTTTGGTGAAAAGAAACAAACAATTATCCAATCCTCTTGTAACTACCGCGCCTTTTAAAAGATCGGCTCTAAACTTTATTGGAATGGCTAGGCGGGATTTTTCATCAATTGTGTGTAAATATTCGCCAATAAACATATTTTTCTGATTTACCACTTATCCCCACCTATCTCCACCATACTCTAATTTTATCCCACTCCCAAACACCTGTCAACCACTGTTATCCACAGGCAATTTCGCCTATATGGCGAAAATATTAAAATTTAAAAAAGCGCGTGATCCAGAGATACGGACACGCGCGGTTGGGGGTTGGGCGGATGGCCTAGATATGGCCGACATGTCGACGCCAGACAACTGCAGCCGCCCGAGTTGGCGGGACAGCGCGGGGATGTGTCGCGTCATATTTCGCAAGTTTCTTCTTGCTGTCCCACATGGCCACCAGCTCGTCGGCCTTTGTGAGAGCGTAGATGAAAAATACAGCAAAGAAGAAAAATATCACTGCGGCCAGATATGCCTTTCCGGTTTGCGCGACCAAGATGATCGCAACGAACAACGCGATGGCTATCACCGCGCTGACACACAGAGCAGTTAGAACCGACTTTTTCTCTGAGGACATCTAGCACCCTCCTTCTTCCGTGCGGTGTTTTCCGCACATTTTGTTGCCACTATTATATCACAAAATCGAGTATTTGTCAATACCCGGCAACACAAATTTGGCTTAAATTAGCTAATATAGGGGTGTACCTATATCTTTTTTGCAGTCGCGGCGACAGTCCGCAGCAAAAAAAAGATATAGGCACACCCCGATTTACAACTCCACGATCATCCCATAATCCGGCAACACCACTTTCGCGCCTGTTTCCTTTTTCAGCCGCTTTTCAAGGGCTTTCATCCCTTCTTTTTCCCCATGCGTTAAAAATATCTTTCCCGGCGTCTTTTTCGCACCCTTCACCCACTCCACCAACTTATTCTGGTCGCCATGCGCGCTGTACGAACCAATGGCTTTTATTTCCGCTTTTACCTGCACTTCCTGTCCATAAATCCGAACTTTTTTTTCACCTTGCAAAAGCTTGCGACCCAAAGTATTTCCCGCCTGATACGCCACAATCAACAACATATTTTTATTATCCGACAAATATCGCAATAAATGGTGCTGAATTCGCCCGCCATTCATCATACCCGAGCCGGCAATGATAATTTTCGGCGGCGAAATATTATTGATTGATTTTGATTCTTCCGAAGTCCTCGTAATTTGCAATTGAGGAAATTTGAACAAATCATCTCCCCTGCCGACCAAATATCGCGCCGCTTCGTCAAAATATCGCGAATATTTTTTATAAACATCGGTCGCGTCAGCTGCCAATGGGCTATCCAAAAAAATCGGCACTGACGGTATCAAATCATTTTCCAAAAGATTATTAATTTCATAAAGCAATTCTTGAGTGCGCTCCAAAGAAAATGCCGGAATCATAAGCACCCCACCGCGCAACACAGCCCGGATAATCGCGTTTTGCAAAAGATAAATTCTATTTTCAACGCTTTCATGATTGCGATTTCCATATGTTGATTCCATTATTAAATAATCAATCGCTCCCAAAGGTCGTGTTTCGCAAACAATCGGCACATGCGAATTGCCAATATCTCCTGAAAAAACAATTTTTTTGCCATCGCGATCAATTTCCACCCAAGCCGATCCTAGAATATGACCGGCATCGCGCAGAGTAAAAAATAAATCCTGCGACAAGCTATGTTTTTTGTCATAATCCAACCCAACCATCTGTCTCCCCACCGCTTTCACATCATTTTCATCAAAAAGCATTTGATCCCCATACTTTTTTTGATTGTAGCGCATTATTTCCACAGCATCCAAAAGCATGAGCCGAGTCAAATCAACAGTTGCCAAATTGGCGTAAATCTTACCATTAAAACCTTCGTGCATTAATTTAGGCAAGCGGCCAATATGATCCAAATGAGCGTGAGTCACTATCACCGCATCAATTTCAGCAGGATTAAAAGAAAACGGCTCATAATTGCGTTTATCAATAAAATGACTGGTTTGCCACATACCGCAATCCACCAAATATTTTTTGCCATTATGCTCCAAAAGATGGCACGAACCTGTCACTTCCAAATCCGAGCCGCAAAATATTAATTTCATACACGCATATTATACCACAGGACACTTCTCATTTCACCATCTTTCTGCTACAATGTCATTTATGGATGACCAAATGGCACAACCCATTACTCCCGACACCAAACCGGCCTTGATTGAAGAGCCGCCGCTTAAAAACCAAAAATCCTGCTTGAGGCGTGGATGCAGTTGGTTTTTTAGCTGTTTCGTGCTCGCAATGATTGTTTTTTTGCTGATTGGCTGGTTTTGGAGTGAGCCTGGCGCCCAACGGTTGGCCGCTCTGCCCAATAATTTCCCAACGGACATTCCTTTGTATAAATTTGAAGAACGTGCTGGAATTTATTATTTGCAAAGCATTGACAAAGATACGACCTTTCAACGGTTGGCGCGCGTACCAAAATTAACTCTCAATTATATTTTATTTAAAATAAATCCCGAGTTGGTGCCGGAAACAATCAATGAAAAAGGCGAAGTTGCAGTTGGCGAACGGATGAATTGGAACGAATTGGGAAATATCTTGCAAAAATCTCCGTCAAAAATATCACAAGACACAATTACCATCACTTGGGAAAAAATTGATGATAAAGAAATTGATGTCTACAAATTTTTTGAAAGAAATTTAAAAAAACAAGATTACACCGTGACAATGTTAAGCAAAAACACTGATTTGAATTTTCAAAAAGATCGAGTGGCAGGCCGACTGACCATTGCCAAATCCGATGAGCAACAAAACGCGATTGATTTTTCACTGCGCGTGGATTATCCAGCAACCCAATGATTTACAAATTTCTTAATAATCAATCCAAAACCATTACAGGAGCCGCGATCATTTTGGGAGCGGCTTCTTTGGCTTCGCGGCTGTTGGGGCTGATTCGCGATCGCGTGTTAGCTCACTATTTTGGAGCCGGGCCGGTGATGGATTCCTACTACGCCGCTTTTAAAATTCCCGACTTGCTCTATACTCTTTCAATTATCGGCGCGCTCTCGGCCGGATTCATTCCCATTTTCACCAAAATTTATTTACAATCTGGCGAGGACAAAAAAGAAGCGTGGAAATTAATCAGCAACACAATAAATATTCTGGCAGTGGCTTTGGCAGCCATCTCTTTTATTTTAATTTTTGTCGCTCCATGGCTCGTGCCATTGATAGCGCCCGGGTTTGATGGAGAAAAAAAAGAAATGACAATTATTTTCACGCGTATTATGCTTTTGAGTCCAATATTGCTTGGACTCTCGGCAGTGGTTGGCGGGGTTTTGCAATCACTTAAAAATTTTTTCATTTATTCTTTATCGCCAATTTTTTATAATGTGGGAATTATTATCGGCGCTGTGGCGCTTGTGCCTCTTTTCGGATACAAAGGGCTGGCCATGGGCGTAATTTTAGGCGCGTTTCTGCACTTGCTGATTCAACTTCCATCTTTGTGGCGCGCCGGATTCAGATATTCCCCTATTTTTAATTGGCGCGACCAAAATTTTTTAATGATAATCCGACTGATGATTCCGCGCACTCTGGGACTAGCGGCATTGCAATTAAATATGGTGTTTATCACCGCGATTGCCTCCACTCTGTCAGCCGGCGCCGTGACTATTTTTAATTATGCCTACAATCTGCAATCATTTTCTTTGGGTGTTGTTGGCGTGTCTTTCGCGGTCGCCGCTCTGCCCACTCTTTCGGCTTTGGCAGCTGAAAAAAACTGGCCGGGCATGATTAAAGATATTTCTTCCGTGGCGCGGCAAATTTTATTTTTCATTATTCCTATGTCGGTGATTTTTTTAATGTTGCGCGCGCAGATTGTGCGCGTAATTTTGGGTTCGGGCGAGTTTGATTGGGACGCCACTGTTCGCACTGCCGATACTTTGGCGTTTTTTTCATTAAGTTTGTTCGCTCAGTGTTTGAGCATGCTGTTGGCGCGCGCGTTTTACGCCATGGAAGACACAAAAACGCCGTTGAAAATCGGCGTGGTAACGGTAATCGTGAATATTGCCTTGAGCTTATATTTTACGCGCTCAATGGGCTTTGGAGTGGAAGGCCTGGCCTTGGCGTTTACATTGGCCTGGATTTTAAACACAGCGTTGTTTTGGATTGCTTTGCGTTTTCGACTGGGTTCATTGGATGAAGAAAATGTTTTGCGAGCGGTGTACAAAATGTCCGTTGCCGCGTTGTTAATGGGTTTGGCAATTCAAGGATTAAAATATGTAATCGCTCCAATTGTGAACATGGAAACATTTTTGGGAATTTTTGCGCAAGGCGCTTTGGCCGGACTGGGCGGATTAGCGGTTTACGCGATAGCCGGACTGGCTTTGCGCAGTCATGAAATGTGTGTGTTTATTGAAACAATAAAAAAACGGCTGGTACGCCGCGCCAACTTGCCGAGAGATGTGTCTGGGATTGGAGAGGTATGATGAACAACATCCGCAACTTTTGCATTATCGCTCACATTGACCATGGCAAATCCACCTTGGCCGATCGTCTTTTGGAATTTACAGGCACTGTTGCCAAACGCGAAATGAAAGCTCAATTATTGGATTCAATGGATTTGGAACGCGAACGCGGCATCACCATTAAATTGACGCCGGTGAGAATGGAATACAACGGTTATATTCTCAATCTGATTGACACTCCCGGGCATGTGGATTTTAATTACGAGGTCTCCCGCTCTCTTGCCGCAGTTGAGGGCGCAATTCTTTTGGTTGACGCGTCGCAAGGTGTGCAGGCGCAAACAATTGGCAATCTTTATTTGGCTTTGGAGCAAAATTTAAAAATAATTCCGGTGATTAATAAAATTGATTTGCCAAATGCGCGATTAGAACAAACCGAGAATGAAATAATAAATTTATTGGGTTGCGAGAAAAAAGATATTTTGCGAGTGTCGGCCAAAACCGGCGAGGGCGTAAGTGAAATTATCGCGACTGTTATTGAACTGGTACCACTGCCAAAAAATGACGCCGGGAAACCACTGCGCGCTTTGATTTTTGATTCCATTTATGATGACTATCGCGGGGTCGTGGCCTACTGCCGCGTGGTTGACGGAGAAATCAAAGCCGGAGACAAAATGTTTTTAATGGCAACCGGTCTGACCAGCGAAGTATTGGAAGTGGGATATTTCAAACCAAAATACAATGTCAGTAAAAAAATAGCAACCGGAGAAATCGGGTACATTGTGACAGGATTAAAAAATATTGAAGGATGCCGCGTTGGCGACACAATTACATCTGTGGGTGCGCAAGTGGAACAGCTTGCCGGCTACAAAGAGGTGAACCCAATGGTTTTCGCCGGCATTTTCTGCCAAACAGGCGCTGACTATGAACACTTGCGACAAGGTATTTTAAAATTAAAACTTAGCGATTCGTCTTTGATTTTTGAGCCGGAACAATCAAGTGTTTTGGGCTTTGGTTTTCGTTGCGGATTTTTAGGTCTGTTACATCTGGATATTTTTCAAGAAAGAATCAAACGCGAATACAAACTGCCGATTATAGTCACAGTGCCGTCAGTGGCTTACCGCGTGACCAAGACCTCGGGTGAATCAAAAATCATTAAAAGCCCGGCCGAGTGGCCGGATCCTTCGCAGATTAAAAAAACCGAAGAGCCCTGGGTCAATATTGTCACGCCAAAAGAATTTATCGGCCAAATTATGGCTCTGGCAGAAGCAAAACACGGAATTTACCAAAACACCGAGTATCTCAATGCCGAGCGCGCCATTTTGCATTATCACATTCCACTTTCCTCAATTCTCGTAGATTTTTACGACCGGTTGAAAAGCGCGTCATCCGGCTATGCTTCACTAAATTATGAATTGTCTGATTACAAAGAAGCGGACATCGTGAAATTAAATGTTTTTGTGGCTGAAGAAGATCAGGAGGCCTTGGCATCGCTTGTGTATCGGGATGAAACCTATCGCGCGGGACGGCAAATTACGGAAAAATTAAAAGAAAGTTTGCCGCGCCAAATGTTTGAAATTAAAATTCAGGCGGCGGTGGGCGGAAAAATTATCGCGTCCGAAAGGATTCCGGCCATGCGTAAAGATGTTCTTGCCAAAATGAGCGGTGGTGATTGGACGCGCAAGTCAAAATTATTGCAAAAACAAAAAAAAGGCAAAGCGAGAATGAAAGCGGCCGGACATGTGCAAATTCCAACCGAAACATATTTGGCAATTTTGAAAAAATAATATAGCGAAGCGGGGAATCTTTTTGTCATTCCGACTACACCTTTGTCATTCCGAGCGAAGCGAGGAATCTTTGGGAAACGACTGACAAAATAGAAAAAAGGTCCTTATGAAATATTACGTTTATATCATGAGCAGTTTCCGCAAAATATTATATATCGGCGTCACAAATAATCTGAAAAGGCGTGTCTATGAGCATCAAGCAGGTCTAGTTCCTGGTTTCACTCAAAAATATCAAATAAAATTGCTAGTATATTTTGAAGAATACAACAATATAAATCAAGCGATAGAAAGAGAAAAAACAATCAAGAGCTGGCGACGAGAAAAGAAACTGAATTTGATTTATACGCTCAATCCTTATTGGGACGATCTATCAAAAAAGTTTGGTTTCACATAGATCCCTCGCTTCGCTCGGGATGACATTTAAAAAATTCGTAATGACCAAATTTTATGAAAAGAAAAACAATAGTTAAAATTTTCTGGATTTTTGTAAGCGCGATGACAATTTTGGGAATGGTGGTATGGACAATAGCGCCGGCATTGTAAAATTTTTGAAATAAAAAAAGGCGCATCCTAGAAGAGGATGCGCTGTTCGAATAGGTCAGAACAGATGGAGGAACAGATATTTCCTCCGGTTCCACGGGTCAGTCAGGCCGACGTTGTCGTTGACGTCCTACCCGAGGATCTTGGCCGCCGTGCCCGTCGCTCTTCCAATGGCGAGGTGCTTGGCCTGGCCGGTCGCGCCGATGTTGCACACAAAAGCCTTTTGGTTGACGGCGAACATCGCCGTCCCGTCTCTGATCCTGGTCCTGGTGCCGTACATGGTACCTCCTGTTGTTGGTTACGCAGCCTTACTGGGTAGCCGCAAACCCTTGCCGCACAGGCGGCATGTTGAACACATAATAACACACACACACACACTTTTGTCAAGCATTATGAATAAAAAATGGCAGATATTGCCTAAAATAAGCCAAAAATTCCGTGAACAATTTCCTGAAATTCCCGAGGTTGTTTTACAATTGCTTCATAATCGCGGCCTGATTGGACAAACCCAAATTGATGAGTTTCTAAACCCTGATTATTCTCAAGATGTGCATAATCCCGGACTTTTTCGTAATATGTCCAAGGCCGTGGAACGAATTTTTCAAGCCATTGAAAAAAATGAATTGATTATAATTCACGGCGACTATGATGCTGACGGAGTTTGCGCCGCGGTAATCCTCTACTCCACTTTAAAAGAACTGGGCGCGAAACATCTGGATGTATTTTTGCCTGATAGAGAATTAGAGGGCTATGGAGTTAATAAAGACACGATTGAATTGCTGATTGCCTCCGGCGCTAAATTGATTATTACCTGCGATTGCGGTATTTCCAACAAAGCCGAGGTGGAATTGGCGCAAAAAAATAACGTGGATGTGATTATCACCGACCACCACACTACCACCTGCTTTTGCAATTATCCATCCAAAAATCCCGAACGAAACCTATCCAGACAAAGGACTTTCCGGCGGCGGAGTGGCTTTCAAACTGGCGCAGGCGTTAATAAACGAATATAAGAAAAAAAATGAAAACAACAATTGGGAAGGATTTGAAAAACGTCTTTTAGAATGGCGAATCGCGCACGCTTACAAAATACGGCTTAATTGTTTTAAACAGAACCAAACGACTGGGCTTGCGCCAACTAATAGAAATAACCGGGCTGAATAAAAATCCCGAAAATATTCTTACCTCCGAGAACATCGGCTTTCAACTTGCCCCGCGCATCAATGCGGCCGGCAGAATGCAGCACGCCAACACCGCCTATCAATTACTCATCGCCTCGGACGCGACTGAGGCGAAAGAACTCGCGCGCGAACTTGACGCCAACAACAAAGAACGGCAAAAAATCACTGAAAAAATGACCAAAGAAGCGCGCGAAATCATTGAACAAGAAAAACAAAAAGACGCGCCAATACTTTTTGCGCTGAAAGATGGCTGGCCATTGGGACTGGTCGGCTTGGTTGCTTCGCGGCTTTGCGATAAATTTTATAGACCTGTACTGGTGATGACTAAAAAAGGCGACACAATTCATGGCTCTGGCAGAAGTATTGATGAAATAAACATTATTGAAAAATTGGAAAAATTAAAAAAATATTTTGAAAAATTCGGCGGGCATCCCCAGGCCTGCGGATTTACTTTATCAGATGCAAAACAATTGGAAAATTTTAAAAAGGACTTAATCGCGCTCATGGCAAAAGACGCTGCCAAAAAGGACTTAACGCCGACTTTAACAATTGACGCGGAAATAAATTTGGAAGAAATCAATTGGGAATTGTATGATTATCTTGGCAAATTTGAGCCGTTTGGCCAAGATAACCCAATGCCGCGCTATTTAGGAAAAAATCTGACAATAGCGCGAGTTGATGCCATGGGCGCGAATTGCCAACATTTAAAATTGTTGATAAAGCATAACAATGGAATGACACATAAAATGATCGGATTTGGTTTTGGCGATGA
>Ga0076129_109_pt1 | contig 15776 bp, 19 predicted proteins | sample RifGroC2_FD_67715 | JGI IMG/M metagenome (GOLD analysis project Ga0076129, IMG submission 67715) | Parcubacteria (Magasanikbacteria) bacterium GW2011_GWC2_41_17 | reverse complement strand
TGGGGGGAATACATTTGTGTCGGCACTTCGTGCCGACCCCATTTCGGCTTCCGATTCCGATTTTCAATTTTGGCGGTGTTTGTTGGACAAAGTTCGAATATTTTTCGAGCAAAATCCAAATGATTAAAAATACTAATACGGACGAGGCATGGCGAAACAATTTGTCTGGGGTTTTGGATTCGCCCTGCCTCGGCTCTTTTCCCGCCCGCAGGAGGGGTCTGGGGAGGAATGCGGGCGGGTTTCGGATTCGTCAAATTATTTTTTCGCCAATCAACCACTAATCCATATTATCAATTTTTTCTAACAATTTCAAAAATTTTCCGGTGTTTTCTTTTTCACCAACAGAAACGCGCAAAAAGTTTTCATCAACAAATTTACATACAACCACTTCCTCTTTTTGAAGCGCATTTTTGAGCCGTTCAATGACAATATTATTTGCAATTTTTACGAGTACAAAATTTGTTTTTGAGTTGAACGGCTGAAAATTTTTGAAATTACGCAATTCGTTGATAAAGCGCTCGCGGTCTCCGATAATTTCCGCCGATAATTTTTTGTAATAACCTTCCGACTCTAAAGCGGCAATCGCCACTTCCTCCAAAATTCTACTCAAACCTAAATAGCGATTTTGATATTTGAGAAGATTTTTTACATTTACACCACAAAGGGCAAAACTGATTCGTAGACCCGCGAGAGCATACAATTTTGAAAAACTTCTCAAAAATACCAAGTTGGGATATTTACCAAGCAGGGAGAGAAACGCTTGTTGATTATATTCTTGATCAAAACCCCAATATGCCTCATCAACGACAACAAGCGTTTCAACGGCAACATTTTTGAGAAGTTTTTCCAATTCTTCTATTGATAAAGAATTACCTGTCGGATTATTGGGAGAAGTAAGTAATAAAATCTTTGAATTTATTTTTTGATATTGTCGAATGCAATCATAAATGTCAAAAATAAAACTTCCATTTTCCTCTTTTATTGTGAATGTGTTGAGTATAATTTTTTTAAAGTCGAGATATTTTTTGTAGTAAGTATAATAAAATTGATGTGTCAGAACAAAATCTTTTTCCACGTCAAGTTCATTAAAAATTGTTCTTAAAAAATCTTCTTCGCCGTAGGAAGTAATTATTTGATCCTCGGGGATTCCAAAAATTTCTGAAATTTTTGGAATCAAAACGGAATGGTAATAATCATCAAGATAAAAATTTGCGTGTTCTGGCTTGAAATTTCTTAACACTTCCAAAACCCTTGGAGAAGGCCCTTGTACAACTTCATTTCTGTTGAGTATTAATTGTTTCATAAATTTTTATTTATATACTCCACTGCTTCGCATAAATTTTCGGCAACAAAATCAGATTTAATGTCATCCAGCGCATGAAGTTTTGATTTAATGAATATACTTTTCATTCCACTTGTTTGTGCTAACACTATATCTGATATTCTATCACCAATTACCCACGATTTATTTTTTGCAATTTGAAAATCTTTATTTGCTTGCTCAATAAGTCCAGTTTTTGGTTTTCGGCAATTACAATTTTCTTTTATCGCATGAGGGCAAGTGTAAATATTCTCAATCTTTACACCAAACTTTTCAAGAGCGACCAGCAATTTTTGATTTGTTTCGTCATAAAAATTTTGCTCCAACTTGCCATCATTTATTCCTTCCTGATTAGAAATAATAAAAAGTTTGTATTCACTTGGTAATTTTGCAAGACAACGAATCTTGTTCTTTATTTTGAACTTGTCCCAAGTATTAATAATCTCGGTTTTTGGTTCATCGAGTAATGTTCCGTCTCTATCAATAAAAATTGCTTTAGTCATAATCATTTTAAAAGCTCATCTACCGAAACATCAAGCGCACGAGCAAGTTTTTCTACAACTGCAATAGTTACATTTTTTTTACCACTTTCAATCGCGCTCATATAACTTCTATCCATGTCGATTGCTCGGCAAATGTCGCCTTGCGACATTTTGCGGCTAAGTCGTATGCGTTTGATGTTTTGGCCTAATGTTTTGGAAATTTGAGCCATATATATTTTTAGTTTATCAACTATTGCGCTTTTACTCAATATGGAGTTATAATGCTATATATGAATCTTGATTGGCGAAAAAATAATTTGACGAATCCGAAACCCGCCCGCATTCCTCCCCAGACCCCTCCTGCGGGCGGGTTTCGGACTGGGGGTTTTCGGAAATTCAGCGGCTACAAAATCAGAAATCAAAATTTGCATAAATCTATTATTTATGCTATCCTTATTTTGTGAGCAAAGAAAGTAATGACTCATACTTCTATACTATCAAAAGTAGCATACCATGTCAACAATATCACAAAATATAAAACGAGTGCGAACAAAACAAGGTTTAACGCAGGACGATTTGGCGAAAAAAGCGGACATCAAATACTCTACCCTTACAAAAATTGAGGGTGGTGTTGTTACAAAACCAAGCGTTCAAACAATTCAGAAAATCGCCAAGTCGTTAGGTGTTCCGATGGAGGAATTATTAAAATAACTTTAAAAATATGAAATTAGTTAAAGAAATTTATCCATTTGTCCTCGGTATTATTGTTTGCTTTTTTGTTTTTCAACTCGCAAATACTGGACGATTTGTAGGTGTTTTTATAAATCGTTTTTCTCCGTGCGAGCAGAATCCCATGAATTCTTTTCCGTGTTTTGGAATTTATGATATTACAGCGATGGGAATTGTAGTAATAATCGGAATTATATTGATAGTGATTTCTATTTATAAAACAATTAAAATGTTTAGGAAAAAATTATAAATTTAAAATATATGAAAAAAATAAATTTAACTAATTTTTTTAGAAAAGATTTAAACCTGAAAGACAAGTGGTGGCACAGATTTTTGTCTATCATTTTTATTTTTTTCTTTATAATTTTTACTGGCTATAACCTAATAGCTTATAGTGTTTCAGATATATTTAGAGGTGATGTTGGAATTCAAAAATGGAGAAATGTTGAATTATTATCTGCAAGAATAAATTCTGAAATTAAATCTATTGGTGCCTTAGTCAAAACAGGAGAAAAAATAGGAGAAAATGATAGAACTTATGTATTAAACGATCAGCCAGACGCATACTACAACGGAGTATTAAATGATGTGTACTGCTCTAACGAACTTTCTGAAAAATTTTTAGTAATTAAGAATACTAGAAGTATTGATAGTTTATATATAAGAAATCTATATAAAAGAGAAAATGTTAGTCCAGAAGTATTTTCAAATTTTATAAAACAAAATGGTGTTAAATGTTTAATAGTTGATGCATATTCAGATACTAACGGAGGGAGAGTTACTTTCTTAGAACCCGATAAGTCATATCAGGATAACTGGTCATTTTTTGAAAAATCTTCTATTAAGACAATATTGTATTTCATAGAAATGATACCACTAGTTCTTATCTTTTCTGTTTTGGTTTTTGCTGGAATACTTGTTATTTACTACAAGATTTTCCTTTATATAGTTTTTGGAACCAAAAAGGAAAACAACTAAGATGAACCCTACGCTTTTTACCGTAAACAATAATTTGAATGTAAATAAAGAAAAGGAAAAAGAAACCAAAAGTGATTTGAGGTATTTTTTCGTCATAAGAAATCCTGACGATAAAGACAAAATTTGTTTTTCGGTCTTATTAAAAAATAATCAAAAGACACTCATAAATACGATATGGTTTTCTGCTTTTGTAGGAATAGCAAAAACAAATTTTGCACCAGGATTAGATGAACAAAGTAGTTTCTATATCAAAAGTTCTGATTTGGATGGTGGTTCATATCTGTGTGGATACACAAAAGAATATTTTAAATTACCACCAGAAACTACTTTGGAAATTCTATATTTTGAAATACCAAAAGAAAAATTGGAAAATAATGGTTCGCTGGAATTTTATTTTGGCTCGGAATCAATAAAGAAAATATCTTTTACAGCTTCTTGGGAAAAGGGTGAAGTAAAAGATAAACTTAAAGAAATCAATTCTGAAAACTTTTTAAACTTTCTAGTATATAAAAACAAGAAAACAGTTTTTGAAAATATTTGGTTATTTATAAAAGGAAGTTTTAAGAGTTTAAAAAGTTTTCTAAAAAGATTCAAAAATTGGTTTGTAAAAGATGTTAATTTTTGACCAGTGTTAGTCGCTGAATTTCCGAAAACCCCCAGTCCGAAACCCGCCCGCATTCCTCCCCAGACCCCTCCTGCGGGCGGGAAATCAGCCGAGGCAGGGCGAATCCAAAGCCCCAGACAAATTGTTTCGCCCTGCCGAGTCCATTTTATTAGTTTTAATCATTTGGATTTTGCTCGAAATAGTTTCGAACTTTGTCCAACAAACACCGCCAATTTTCAGAATTCGGAGTTATGTTACAAAAACAACAAAACAACTACGCATATATAGACGGAGCAAATTTACATAAAGGAATTTTTGACTCCGGCTGGATACTTGATTACGCGCGTTTCAGAGTATGGTTGACTGAAAAGTATGGAGTAAAAAATGCTTATATTTTTATTGGATTAATACCCAGATACAAAGAGCTTTATAAATACTTGCAAGAATCGGGATTTACTCTAATTTTTAAAGAAGTTATTTATGATGGTGACGGCAAGCCAAAGGGAAATTGCGACGCAGACTTAGTTTTACAAGCTACATCTGATGCGTATGAAAATAAATTTGAAAAAGCGGTTGTTGTCTCAAGCGATGGTGATTACGCCGGTTTGATAAAATTCTTGAAAGAACGCGGAAAATTAAGAGTTATACTGTCTCCGCACGCAAAAGACAAGTGTTCCATTCTTATTAAAAGAACGGATGCCCCAATAACATATTTGAACGATGTTAGAGTATTCATTAAAAAAGAAAAAGCCCCCGATGCGGACAAAACCACACAGGGGTCTTTTTCGTGAGTATTAACTATATAATAGCATATCCACATTTAATGTCAAGAGCAATTGTGGATAAATTAAGCATCATTTTTATTTTTCTTAAATTTTATTTATGTCTGATTACAAAGTTGCCGATATCAAACTCGCTGATTGGGGACGCAAAGAAATTGAATTGGCGGAAAAGGAAATGCCCGGATTGATGTCTTTGAGAAAAAAATACGGCGCGACAAAGCCGCTCACTGGGTCGCGCATTGCCGGTTGTCTGCACATGACAATACAGACGGCAGTACTTATTGAAACTTTGATAAAATTAGGCGCCGAGGTGCGTTGGTCTTCTTGCAATATCTTTTCCACGCAGGATAATGCCGCCGCTGCTGTCGCAACAATGGGCGTGCCGGTGTTTGCCTGGAAAGGGGAGACAGAAGAGGAATACTGGTGGTGCGTGGAGCAAAGTTTAAAATTCGTCAATGGTTTGGGACCGAATTTGTTGTTGGATGATGGCGGGGATTTGACATTGGCGGCGCATGAAAAACATCCGGAATTATTAAAAGAAATAAAAGGCGTGTCTGAAGAAACTACCACTGGTGTGCACCGTTTGTATCAAATGGCGGAAAAAGGGACTTTGAAAATCGCCGCGATCAATGTTAATGATTCAGTAACGAAATCAAAATTTGACAATAAGTATGGTTGTCGCGAATCATTGGCAGATGGCATTAAACAAGCCACAAATGTAATGATTGCCGGCAAAATCGTAGTTGTGGCAGGATATGGCGATGTTGGCAAGGGATGCAGTCAAAGTATGCGCGGATTTGGCGCTCGCGTAGTAATCACTGAAATTGACCCGATTAACGCTTTGCAAGCGGCTATGGAGGGATTTGAAGTGACAACAATGGAAGATATCGCCTCACTTGGGGATATTTTTGTAACCACCACTGGCTGTTGCGATATTATTACCGGCGCACATATGGACAAAATGAAAGATAACGCGATTGTTTGCAATATCGGACACTTTGACAGCGAAATTGATGTGGCCTGGCTCACTTCGCAGAAAAACATTAAAGAAGAAAATATCAAACCACAGGTTGATAAATTCACATGGCCTGATGGCAAGTCAGTAATTTTACTATCACGCGGACGGTTGGTAAATCTGGGCAACGCGAATGGCCATCCTTCTTTCGTAATGAGCTCATCATTTACCAATCAAGTGCTGGCGCAACTGGCTTTGTGGCAAAATAAAGAGCAATACGAACGCGGGCATGTTTATACATTGTCCAAAGAATTGGATGAAGAAGTGGCGCGACTGCACTTGCCTCATTTAGGTGTAAAATTAACTAAACTCACTCAAAAACAATCCGACTACCTTGGCGTGCCTTTGAATGGGCCATTCAAGGCGGAGAATTATAGGTATTAACATATAAATCAGCTCATTTGCCATAATCGTATCAAAATGATACGATTATACTATCAAAATGATACGATTATTTTTAATTGATTTTTTATGTTAACACAGCGACAAAATGCAATTTTAGAATTTTTGCAAAAGTCAAAACAAGCGCCGCAAAGCGCTATTTTGGCATTCATTGTCACAAAATTTGATGCAATTTCCAAACCAACAATATTGCGCGACATTGGTGTTTTATTAACAGCCGGATTGATAGAAAAAATTGGCAGGGGCCGCGGAGTTATTTACGCGCCAAAAAATAAAAATCCATTTTTATTTCACTTTGATCCGGAAAGTTATTTCAAAATATCGCAAGATCAAAGAGAGATTAAGAAGATGTTTAATTGGGATATTTTTGATTATCCTACGAATTTTTTTACCATTTCGGAAATTAAACGGTTAAAGTCGGCTAATACTGAGTATTTAAAAAAACGCGCGAAAATGGATAGGACCAGTTTGCATAAAGAATTTGAGCGCCTGACCATTGAACTAGCTTGGAAATCATCGCATTTGGAAGGTAATACATATTCTCTGTTGGAAACAGAAACATTAATTAAAGAGGCGCAAGAGGCAGCCGGACACACCAAAGAAGAGGCCATAATGATTTTAAATCACAAACGGGCTTTAGATTATATATTAGAAAGCGCGAAACAATTTAAAATATTAAAGGCGACTCATGTGAGAGCCGTTCACTCACTTTTGATTAAAGATTTAGGCATTCCGGATGATTTTAGGAAAATCATTGTTAGAATCACCGGTACCAATTACCAGCCACTGGACAATAAATTCCAAATAGAAGACGCGGTTAAAAAAATTGTTGAGTTGATTAATAAAGAAGAAAATCCGGCTGCCAAGGCATTATTGGCGACCGCGTTGATTTCTTATGTCCAACCATTTGTGGATGGCAATAAACGCACCAGTCGGCTGATGGCCAACGCGATTCTTTTGGCGCATAATTGGTGCCCGTTGTCTTTGCGGAGTATGGACGAAACAGCTTATAAAAAGGCCGTACTTTTATTTTATGAACAAAACAGTTTAGAACTGTTAAAGCAATTATTCATTGAACAATTTGAATTCGCGGTAAATAATTATTTTGGGTAAAAAACGGCGCGATATTGAATGGGCGATTGCGGAAGGAAAAATCTATATTACGCAGAGCAGGCCAATAACGACATTGAAAAAATAGTATGAAAATAACCATTCCAACGCATCAACAAAACGCGCGGCAGGTGGCCAGAAATTTGGGCTACGCGGAATTTGATGACCCGAACAGCGGCCAAATCAGCTACACACGCCGCTTGTCCAGCAATTTTTATCCTCGTTTTCATTTGTATATTGAAGAGAAAAAAGGCCAGATGACTTTTAATTTGCATCTTGACCAAAAACAGGTATCATACAAAGGCCATACGGCGCATAGTGGAGAATACGACGGCGAGCTGGTGGAACAAGAAGGGGAGCGAATAAAAAAAGAAATCAGTGGCTCCGCCAGCGCAAATAGTGCTTCGGCTTTCTCGCCGATTCGCAGAATAAAAAAATAGCCGCGAGATTGCTTCGTCCCGACTTTGCGACTGGGCTCGCAATGATACAAGAATCATGTCCCAAATTTCCGATGAAATAAAATCCAAATTGGATGTTGTTGATTTAATCTCCGAATACATCCAATTAAAACCAGCGGGCGCTAATTTTAAGGCCTGCTGTCCTTTTCATCAGGAAAAATCACCATCATTCATGGTTTCGCGGCCAAAACAAATTTGGCATTGCTTTGGGTGCCAAAATGGTGGCGATATTTTCGGTTTTGTCATGAAAATGGAGGGCATGGAATTTCCAGAGGCACTGCGCTTGCTAGCTGAAAAAGCCGGAGTGGAATTACCCGCGCATTCCAATGAATTATCTTCCAGCGCGCGCAATCGTATATTGGATATTTTAAAATTGGCGACAAAATTTTATCACAAAATTTTAATGGAATCGTCGCGAGCGCAAACCGCGCGAGATTATTTGCAAAAACGCGGCTTGTCAACCTCGATAATTGAAGAATGGCAGATTGGCTTTGTTCCTGATGTTTGGGACACACTCACCGGATTTCTTTTGAAAAAGGGCTTTGGCATTAATGATCTGACAGCGGCAGGACTTACCATTCAAAAACCTGGCGGTGGAAATTACGACCGATTTCGCGGCCGGATTATGTTTCCACTTTCTGATGTGCATGGTAATGTGGTGGGCTTTACCGGACGGCTTTTGAATGAAACAACGGAAAATGCCGGTGGAAAATACGTGAATACTCCGCAAACCGAGGTTTATGATAAAAGCGAAATACTGTTTGGTCTAAACAAGGCCAAGCAGGAAATCAAACGGCAAGACCGCGCCATTATCGTGGAGGGACAAATGGATGTGATTGCCTGCCATCAGGCCGGACAGATAAATGTGGCGGCGTCTTCCGGCACGGCTTTGACTTTGGAGCAAATAAAATTATTAAAACGATTTACCAATAATCTCTATTTGGCTTTTGACTCGGACGCGGCCGGACAAAACGCGGCAGAGCGAGGGATTTCCTTGGCTTTGGAAGAGGGGACGCAAGTGCGCGTGATTACTTTGCCGCCGGACGCCGGCAAAGATCCGGATGAATGTTTGAAAAAAAATCCTGAATTATGGTTCAAGTCGGTAGATGGCGCGCAATTATTCATGGAATATTTTTTTAAAAAAAATCTGGCTGGAAAAAATTTTACCGACCCGACTGTTCGTTCGCAAGTGGCCACAACGCTTTTAAATCAAATCGCCAAAATTCCTGATGTGATTGAACAGGACTTCTGGCTGAAAAAATTAACCGGTGTTTTGGATGTGGATATCACGCTTTTGCGCGAACGATTGACTGATTTGCGCCGCAAGCCGATGTATAATCAAAAAGAAGCGCCTGCTGATAAAAAAAATCAGGCAACCGAACAAAACGCTCCTGAAATTGCATCGGAGAATTTAATGAGTATCGTTTTGCAGGACGAAGAAATGTTGAAAATAGTGGCCGATCGTTTAAAAATAGTAGCTCTAGCGGAAAAACATCAAAATCTTTTTAAAGATTTCCTAACTTTTACACAAACAGCTGAAAAAACACCGGAAAAAGTTATCCACAGATTTAGGCAATCGAACCCTTCCCCAGATAGTTGTCAAATGATTGATATTTTGGAATTGCTTTATGAACAAAAATTCGCTGAATTAAGCCAAGATAAACTGCTAAATGAGGCATTAAAAATAGTGGATTTTTTAAATTTGTGTTATACTGGGAACATTCGCCGCCAAATTGAGCGAGAAATGAAGCTGGCTGAAGAAAAGGGTGATAGCTCAAAAATGACGGAATTGATGGATAAATTCAAGAACTTATTATAGGTATGAAGAAAAAAATTCTCAAAAAAAAGAAAATCATCAAGAAAAAAATTCGCCAACCGGCGGATAAAAAAAAGAAAGCTCATTCTAAACAGCTTTCATTAAAATTTAAATTGAAAAAACCGCGCAAAATTATTAAAATAAAAAGGTCAAAGAAAAAGAAACTTTTTAAAAAGATCTTTAAGAAAAAACTGCCAAAAGCGGCTAAAACAAAAAAAGTAATTTTACCAATCGCGCCAAAAGGCATTCCTCCCAACCAAGAAACCATTGATAAATTTGTAAAAAAAGGCCATCAACGCGGATTTTTAACTGAAACAGAAGTACTTTACGCTTTTCCTGAAATGGAGGACTACCTTGATATTTATGAAAACTTTTTAAACAGAATGGATGAACTTGGATTGAATATAGTAGAAACACGGGAAGATTTGCTCACTCAAACGGAAAACAAAAAAGAAGCGCCGAAAAAAAAGAAAAAAGAAGAAAAACCAATATCAAAAGCAATGAGCATGGAGGTTTTGGACGAGTTGACAGCCGATTCAATACAAATGTATCTGCGTGAAATCGGCAGAATTCCTCTGTTAACAGGCGCGGAGGAATTGTCTTTGGCCAAACGTAAAGAACGGGGCGATAAAGAAGCGGACAAAAAATTGATTGAAGGAAATTTGCGCTTAGTGGTCTCAATTGCCAAAAAATTTGTTGGCAAACAATTGTCGCTTTTGGATTTGATTCAAGAAGGGAATGTTGGGCTTTTCCGCGCCGTGAAAAAATTTGAATATCGCAAGGGTTATAAATTTTCAACTTACGCCACTTGGTGGATTCGGCAGGCCATTACGCGCGCTTTGGCCGACCAATCGCGCACCATTCGCATTCCTGTGCATATGGTGGAAAATATCAACAAAGTGCAAACCATCACAAGGCAATTGGTGCAGGATTTGGGACGCGAACCAACACCGGAAGAAATCGCGGCTGAAATGGGGGAGGATATGGAAAAAGTCAAATATATTTTAAAAATTTCACAGGAAACAGTGTCTTTGGAAACATCAGTAGGTGATGATGATGAAGACAGCACCTTGGAAGATTTTATTGAAGATGTAAAAAATATATCTCCGGACCGTTCGGCCGCTTTGCATTTGTTAAAGGATTATGTGGTAGAGGCGATAAAGGACTTGTCCCCGCGCGAGCAAAAAATCTTGGAAATGCGTTTTGGTTTGAAAGACGGGGTATCACACACTTTGGAAGAAGTGGGCAAAGAATTTAATGTAACGCGCGAACGTATTCGTCAGATTGAGGCCAAGGCCTTGGAACGATTGCAAACCTTCGCGGCGATTGAGAAATTAAAGGATTATTAAGCTGTTTTTGCTGGCGCTTTTGACAAGCAGGCATGTTTTTGGTATAAGTTAGGCAGTTCTTTATGAAAATTTATTCCGAGGTAGCTCAGTGGTAGAGCGACCGGCTGTTAACCGGTTGGTCGTGGGTCCGAATCCCACCCTCGGAGCCAAATAAAATAGACGGAAAGAAATCCGTCTTTTTTATTTTAATGAGAAAATAAAAAAGGAGCTGGCAAGTAGCTCCTAGAACCTCCCTTCAGTCCATTGCGCGGATAGCCTGGAAAATCCAATCTTGCCCATTCGTTATGAATGTTTTATTGGATTACTCATCCCTGTCTTACCCCCCAAACAATAGACAGGGTTATGGCCTAGATTTTACTAACTATGAGCTCGAGGTAGCTGCCGAGTTCTGACGAAGCCGCCTTAGAGCGAGCGAGGTTTTCTTCGTGAGAGTGTTCTTCCACATCGTCGTTCGTGACAAAGCACAGATACAGCACGCGAACGCCCGAATAAAGAGCTGCGACACAGGCCTCGGGCAATCCACTCATGCCTACAACCTTAGCACCAGTCAAGGCCAGAAAACGCTTATCATATTTCCGACCTTCAAACCAAGGTCCCAGCAACATGACATGACCGCCAGTATGGACGCGTAAACCGCAAGTCGCTTTTCTGGCAATGTCACAAAGCTTCTTATCCAAGCTGTCTTCAGGAGATTGGAATTCGCCACCCCAAAGCGGCATTTGCGGCGCGAAAAGAGTGACAAATCCGTCAACCACGCAAATGTCGCCGACAGCAAGACGATCATATCCGATGCTGGCTGTTGGCGGTTTCAACGCGCCTACAGCGCTTGTGAGAATGAGATTCTTCACGCCGAGTTGCATGAGCATCTCAATCTGCAAGCGCACCATTTTGATTGTCTCTATCGGATCATCCGGCGCCTCGTTGAGGTGAATGCGGCCGCGCAGAGCCAACACCCGCTTATTGCCGACATGGCCGACCACTAATTCGCGAGCGTGGCCTTCCAGCATTCTGATCCTGGAAAAGCCGGGGATTTGTGGCAACTGTATTTTGCAGGGATTTGTTACTTTCAAAACATCACCCCAGCCAGTGCCAAGCACCAAGCCGATTGGCCCAACACTGCCGTGCTCAAATGGAAATGGCAACTGCGTGATCGTCCGCACCTCATCAGCTGCGGCTTTGGCCGCGGCTTCTCTTTCTGAATTTCGCATCTGTTTCCTCCCAATGTTCAAATTGTCTGCGACCCGCTTGCGCCCGCAAGCATGCCAACCTGCCTACTGGCAGGTTTTACTTGAAACAAGTGTAACAAATCAGTGTTTCTTGTCAACACTTGAAAAATATACTACAATGAATTAATAAAAATATCGCATTATGTTAAAAAAACACAATCATAAAATCTGGCTGGTAACAGTGGACATGGGTTATGGCCACCAGCGTGCCACTTTTCCATTGAAACACTTGGCTCAAGGCGGCATTATCAGCGCCAATACTTATCGCGGCATTCCGGACAGCGACAAAAAAATCTGGGAAACCAGCCGCCATTTATATGAATTTATTTCGCGTCTAACGCGCATTCCAATGGTTGGACAAAAGGCCTTTGACCTTTATGATCATTTTCAAGCCATTCCGGAATTTTATCCCAAGCGCGATTTGTCCCAGCCGACATTGCAATTAAAAGAAACAATGGCTTTGGTCAAAAGCAGAAACTGGGGCAAACACCTGATTGAAAAATTAAATAAAAAACCGAGACCGCTAGTCACCAGTTTTTTCGCCGTGGCTTTTATGGCCGAACAGTTTGGCTACAAAGGGGAAATTTATTGTATTATTTGCGACGCGGACATCGCGCGCGTCTGGGCGGATTTAAAACCTCAAAACAGCCGCGTCAATTATTTCGCGCCATGTTATCGCGTGGTTGAACGATTGAAACTTTACGGCGTGCGGCCGGAGAAAATTTTCTTAACAGGATTTCCATTGCCCAAAGAAAATCTGGGCGGCGAAAATTTAAGCGCCTTGCGCCATGATTTAGGGCATCGCTTATTTAATCTGGACGCGGCCGGCCGTTATTTAAAAAGATATCATCAAAATATCAAAGAACATTTGAAAATGAAAAAATTGCCTGAAAAATCCAACCATCCTTTTACCGTCACTTTCGCGGTGGGTGGAGCCGGAGCGCAAAGGGAAATCGGCGCGAAAATGCTGAAGAGTTTGAAACAAAAAATTGAAGTCAAAGCCATGCGTCTTAATCTAATCGCCGGCACGCACATTGATGTTCACGATTATTTTATCAAAGCGGTGACCGAGGCCGGACTGACGCGTTATTTGGGCAAAGAAATTCGCGTACTTTTTCAACCTGATAAAACCAAATACTTTGCCGAATTTAATAATTTACTGCGCACGACCGATGTTCTGTGGACAAAACCGAGCGAACTTTCATTTTATCCGGCATTGGGCATTCCCATAATCATGGCTCCGCCAATCGGCTCGCAGGAAAAATTCAATCGGTTGTGGCTAAAAACAATTGGCGCCGGCATTTCGCAAAACGACCCGCGCTACACCGCGGAATGGCTGTTTGACTGGCTGCAATCCGGCTGGCTGGCGCAGGCCGCCATGCGCGGATTTATTGAAGCCCCGCGGTTTGGCACTTACAACATTGAAAAAATTCTCGCGCACAAGCCGGAAAAAGCGCAAGAAGTTAAAACTTTAATGCAATACTAAATATGTCCGAAATTGTAATTGACATTGAAACACAAAATACTTTCGCTGATTTTGGCCCGCACCGTTTTCCGGAATTAAAAGTATCCGTGGCTGTAATTTATGATTATACCAATGATAAATTTTTGACTTTTCGCGAAGAACAGCTCAAAGATATGTGGCCGCTGTTAGAACGGGCTGACCGCGTGATTGGCTATAATTCACGGCATTTTGATTTGACTGTTTTGAATAATTATTATAGCGGCGACCTGACCAAACTGCCGCAACTGGATATTTTGGAACAAATAAAAAATGCGCTGGGATTTCGTTTGAAATTAAATGATGTTGCCAAAGCCACCTTGGGCGTGGAAAAATCCGGGCATGGATTGCAAGCGATTGAGTGGTTTAAAACAGGGGAGTGGGATAAAATTGAAAAATATTGCGTTGATGATGTTCGTATTACGCGTGATCTGTATGAATTTGGTAAAAAAAATCGACAATTATTTTTTACCGAGCTGTCCAGCGGCAAAACACGACCGTTTCCGGTGAATTTCACGCCGCCGATTGCCAAGCCAATGGAAGAAAGGCATAATATAAATCTGACGCTGCCTTTTTAATCTTTATGACTAAACAAATCTATCTGGATCACGCCGCTACTACGCCATTGGACAAGCAAGTGCTAAAAAAAATGATGCCATTTCTGCAAAATGATTTTGGCAATCCTTCAGCGTTGTATAATCTGGGTCGGCGTTCGCTAAAAGCCATTGCGGAAGCCAAAAAAATTATCGCTGATATTTTAGCCTGCACGCCCAATGAAATCATTTTTACCGGCGGTGGCACTGAATCAGATAATTTAGCTGTCTTAGGCGCGGCTCGAGCCAATCGCGCGGCGGGCAACCACATTATCACAACTAAAATTGAACATCATGCCGTATTACATGCCTGCAAACAGTTGGAAAAAGAGGGTTTTGTAATCACTTGTCTCAAACCTGACAAAGATGGGGTAATCACTGTTGAACAAATTATCACCGCCATTAAACCGGACACAATTTTGGTGACAATAATGTACGCCAACAATGAAATCGGCACGATTGAACCAATCGCGGAAATAGGCAAAACGTTGTTGAAATACAATACAACCGAGAGACAGGGAAAACAACGGGTGCTTTTTCACACTGATGCCTGCCAGGCGGCCGGAACATTGGATTTGAATATCAATCGCTTGCATACTGATTTGCTCACGCTAAACGGCAGTAAAATTTACGGGCCCAAAGGCGTGGGCGTTTTGTATAAGAAAAAAGATGTGAAAATTCAGCCGTTGATTGTTGGCGGCGGACAGGAATTCGGCCTGCGCGCCGGAACGGAAAATGTGGCCGGAATTATTGGCTTGGCCGAAGCATTGCGCTTAGCGCAAAATGATAAAGAAAAAGAAAACACGCGTTTAATTGACTTGCGTGGCTATTTTTGGCGTGGATTGGAGAAAAAAATTGAAAGAATAAAATTAAACGGACACGCTGAAAAGCGCTTGCCAAACAATTTAAATGTGAGTATTCTTGATGTTGAAGGCGAGGCAATGTTGTTATATTTGGATGAAAAGGGGATACAAGCCGCCACCGGCTCGGCTTGCACTTCGCAATCATTGGAACCGTCGCATGTGCTGTTGTCCATTGGCTTGCCGTATGAAATGGCGCACGGATCTTTGCGTTTTACAATGGGACACAGTACAACCCAAGCGGATATTGATTATGTTTTAAAAGTTTTACCTGATATTGTTGAAAAATTGCGCGAAATTTCTCCTGCCCGTTTAGGCATGTGTGAGAGTAAAAAACATCCAAAGTACAAACAATAATATGTCCGACAGTCCTTATACTTTTGACGGCATGACATCCGGGGGAGACCCTTGGTATTATTCTGATATTGTCAAAGAGCATTTTTTCAATCCGAAAAATTTTCTAAAAACCGATGAAGAGGCGTCGTTTAAATTTGACGGACTGGGCCGTGTTGGCTCGCCTGCTTGCGGAGATGAAATGGTTATGTGGATA
>Ga0076129_108_pt2 | contig 19540 bp, 12 predicted proteins | sample RifGroC2_FD_67715 | JGI IMG/M metagenome (GOLD analysis project Ga0076129, IMG submission 67715) | Parcubacteria (Magasanikbacteria) bacterium GW2011_GWC2_41_17 | reverse complement strand
TCAGGAGTTTTTACTAATGTTGGACGCATTTTTGTCAATACATTGACTAACAAATTGATGACAAAATTGATGAATAAAGGTTTGTTAGCTTTGTCTGATCTTTTTGGCAGTGATGAAAAAGCCGTTTCAGCGGAAGCCCAAGTCGTGGGTGGCCGACAAGCGGCGGAAATCGCGTTTGCCGAGTTTTTAAAACCCAATCTGCCGGAAGTGGAGCAATGGAACTATACCGGTGAGTTGGCAACCGATTGTGCCGGCAATCCTTCGCCATATTGCGGCGTGATGGATAATTCTTTGCAAACAGGACTGACGCAGGCAGAAAACGGCGTGGCGGTTACGGTGAAAGAGGCGCTGGAAAAAGGATTTTTGCACGGCGATTGGCAATTATTTCCGCCCGGCGCTTGCGGCAATGGCAAATCCGCTTATTGTTATGAAAATCTGGTGAAATTGCGCCAGTTGCGCATTTTGCCCATTGGTTGGGAGCTGGCGGCCCAGGCGTCAAAATCAGATGCGCCGACTAGTTTGCAAAAAGCCGTTGACGCTTTTTCCAGCCCCGCAACAAATAATCCATTCTATCATTTAATTGACCCATATTGGATTCTCAAAGCGCCGGTGGCCAGATGCGGGGCCATGGCTTATAGCGCCAATTTTTTATTGTCGCCGCAATCGGACGGCACCGGCGGCCAGCGCGGCGAGTATTGCGCCGATGCGCAAAACTGCGTAGAGGAAGATGAATCCGGACAGTGCGACAAAGGCAGTTGGGGCTATTGTTTGAAAGAAAAAAATCGCTGGCTTTTGGGAGCTGATTCTTGCGACGCGCAATTCAATACTTGCGCAACTTATGCCAATGCCAAAGGCCAAACCGCGTCGTATTTGGCCAATACAATTGAAAAAAGTATTTGCACGGCTGACAATGTGGGGTGCAGGGCTTATGCCGTTTCTTCCAAATTAGATAAAGATGATAAATGGCAATGGGACTTGACATCATCGGCGCAAAAAATATATTTTAACGCCAAAGCCGCTCAATGCGATTATTCCAACGAGGGCTGTTCGCAATTTGTCCGCACAGGATTTGGTTTGAATGGCGGCGCGGCCGTGAACAACGAACAGATCAATATGAAAAAGGCGCCGGAGTATTATAATTGTTACGGCGAGAATTTAATAACTAGCGCGAATCCTTCTCCGAGCGATAAGTTTAGCAGTTCCACTTTAAAATGGGCTGTGAACAAAGCCGATCTTTCTAAAATGCGGCCGTTTCGCGCAGGTCTGTTCTTATGAAGAACTTGGTTGCGAAAAATATACTCCGGCCAATGGCGATTTATCAATTCCTGGAATTTTAACAGCCAATGACCAATGCCCGTCAGGTTGTGTCGGTTATGAAACATTTAAACAACAATCCACCAATTTTGAAACCGCGCCAACCGGATTGGCATATTTTATTCCTTCCACCGCCAAATCCTGCCAAGAACCGGAAGTAGGCTGCGATGAATTTATAAATTTGGAAACGCAAACAGCAGGCGGCGAGAGCAAAGAATATTACACGGAATTACGGCAATGTTCGCAAATTGAAACCGATGGCGCGGTGTATTACACTTGGGAGGGTTCTGACACAGCCGGGTATCAGTTGAGGTCGTTTAATTTGAAAAAAACAGTTGACGGACCGGCCAGCACCAAATTATTAAGCGACGCGGATTATAACTGTGATGCGACGAAATACAAAGATCATATTGCCGATGCCGACTGCCGTGAGTTTTACGACAAAGACGGCAATAAATCATATCGTCTTTACACCAAAACAATCACTGTCTCGGCCACTGATTGCAAAAAATTGCGCAAAACCGCATCAGGTGAAATTCCTTGCGAAACCACCGGCGGCGTTTGGGATGACGCTCAAAATGTCTGCGTTTATTTAGCCATTCCCAAAGAAGGCCAGTCGTGCAAAGCCGCGGCAGTCGGTTGCCGCGCTTACAAAGGCAATGCCGGAAATAATTTCCAGATTATCAAAGAAGAAAATTTTGAAAGCGGCTCGGTGGGCCAAAATGCCGAACCGCTCACAGGCTGGATTGGCAAATTCAGCGCGGAGTCCACTATTGTCGGCGGTAAATCATTAAAAGTTGGCAGTGGACACACTGAATCAGCCGCTCCATTATCCAAAGGCGCCACCTATTCTTTATCTTTTTGGGCAAAGGGAGCTGACGCAGAGTTGGCATTTTCAATAGTATCCAGCACCAACCCGACATTGGTCGCTTTTTCAACCACAGTCGCCTTGCATTCTGACTGGCAAAATTACACAGTCGGCCCGTTTGTTCTTGACTGGGTTGGCGGCGCGGTTTTGCGTTTTGATAGTTCGGCCGGCAAAGTTTTTTATCTGGATAATTTGGTCGGCAAACAAATGAACGAAAATGTTTATGTTGTGAAGGATTCTTGGAAAACGCCGTCTGCTTGCGATAATGTTTTGGACGATGAATTTGGCCAGTCGCAAGGCGGCTCGTTCACCAATCAGTATCGCTTGGTGCCGCAAGCAATGCTGGGATGTCAAAAATACACTGACAGGCAAAATCAAGAAGTGGCGGTGAAATCATTCACATCAATGTGCCGCGAAGAAGCAGTCGGGTGTGAGGAGTTTACGGATACGCATAATTCCGCGTCAAGCGAAGCAAAAATAGTTAATGCTATTTGTGAATATAGCGTTTCGCCAAATGGTCAACAACCAAAAAATGAAACTAACAGTTCAATTGATTGCCAAGACGCTGATAGCAAGACACTTTGTTCTATTCTGCCGGATCAATCCCAGTGCCGTTTTGCAATTGCCCAAAATAAATTGCCGCAACCAAAAGCTGATTTTAGTATAACTCAAGATTTAGGAACTATAACTATCCCAGCTGACAATAAAGTGTATTTGGTAAATGATAAAAATAATTATTGCTCGGCCGATCAGTTGGGCTGTGTAGCTTTGGGATCAATAAGTTACAACACAACCGGCGATGGGCAAGTTTTGAACACTGCTTATGTAAAAAATCAGACCGAGATCTACGGCCAGATTTTGTGTGAGCAGGCGGCCGAAGGATGCGAAGAATTTAAAACGATGCAAGGCGTGGCGTATTTTAAAGATCCGGCAGTGAATAATAATTTTTGCGAGTATAGAACAGTATCTGGCGCGTTTACAGTTGCCGGTTGGTATAAAAAAGGAGTTGGGTTTTGTGGAAATAAATCTTCTGATATTTGTGTAAATGATCAAGATTGCGTCGGGCCTGATAAGTGCGTATTTAATGTTCCTTGTGATTATCCTGATAAAAAATACGTAATTCTTAAAAATGGCGATATAGGATACGGTGGAATGGTAGGATTTTGCCCGGCCGAGCAAAATGGCTGTTCGGAATTTATTGACCCGATGGACACTACGCCCGCGCACGCAAGCGGCACGCCGTATTTTGTTCTCAACAATTCCAAATTGGACAGAGCCGCTTGCGGTAATCAAGCCAGTTTGCAAGAAGGGTGCGCGTTGTTTAATGAAACGAGCAAAGGGACATTGAATTGGAGCGCCTCAACCACATATAAACAGAGCGAAGCCGTTGCTCTTAATAATCAAAATAAAAGTAACAAAGTAAATCCAATTGATTGCGGCGCGGATGGAAAAAAGGGCGAGCCCAATCCTCCGAATGGTTGCGATGCAAATTCTGCCGAGGACAAAAACACCGCCAACACCATTCTCAAAGTCCAGCGCGACCGCGTGTGTGGCGAGTGGCTGGCGTGCAAAAGTTCCATGAGCGTGCGCGACGACAATGCCACCGGCGGCTGGAAAGAAATGTGCACTGAATTGGCTCCTTGCGTGGAAGCCAACAGCGAAGCCACCACCTTGACCGGCAAATGCGGCAAGTGGGCTCCTGACAATGGCAATGATAATGTTGTTAAAAGTGGCCAATTGGCCCAAATCGATTATTCAAGCCGCGCTGTCACTTGGTGGGACAATGAATATAGCGGCTATTCTTTGCCCAATGCTTACCAGATTCAGACATTGTCAGTAAATGGCAGAAATTTGGGCTATGACAACACCGGTGTATTTACTAATGGCCCAGCCCCAACGAAATCCTTGCCAGAATCCTGCCGCGGCTATGCCCAAGCAGACACGCCTGATGGAGTTTGTTCATACACCAAAGTTATCTACTCCGCTCAAAATATTGAGCCGATTACCCAATACTTTCCATACAATCAACTGCTCGGCGCCGAAGGCGTGTGTTCAGGCGGGTTTGACGAACTGGGCAATTTTAAAAAGGGCTTGTCCTGCGTTCATTCCGGCAATTGCACCGATGATAGGGTGCTAGTAAATCCTGCTGAAGCCGCGTTTGCCATCAAGGAGCATGGCACTTGTTTGTTGCAAAAACAAATCAGCAAATCCCACGGCTGGGAGGGTTATTGTTTGGATCCGGCTGCTCTTAACAGCACTGATGCCGCCACAAAGCAGTCAAAAAACTGCACCCTCTGGTATCCTCTCACCACACCATCCGGCTCGATAAGTTCCGACCACATGTATGCCAGCGCCGGTTATGTGCCTCCTTCCGGCTCTGGCAAGTATTGGTGCGTGCAGGCCAAGGGAAATGCCAACCGGACAAACGGTGTACATTATTTGTATAAATTATTTAAAGATGACCCGAGATTTTTCCCGCCGACTGACGATGGCTATAACGAAAACACTCTGTCTTTTGACAGCGGAACTTGCCAGGTCCCTAAAGTACAAGATTTAGATAATGGTCAAGCCGTAGGCGATCCGTATTGTCCTTCATTAACCCAAGCTTTTGGCACTACAATAACTAATTCTGAAATTATCAATCAAGTTCCATCGAGCACTAAAATCCATTTATCAGAAATTGTGGCTCTGGGACTGGCGCCTACCAAGACCTATGATGACAATTGGCCCGGTGAGGAGGTTCTGATTTTTCGCGATCAGCACATGGCTGATATTAAAGATATTCAACCGAATAAGCAAGATAGTGACGGTCGCTATTGGTCCGGGCCTGTTAAGGCCATTGGTCAGAAGTGGGCAATGGATGCGGTTTGGGTGGAAGATAAAAATCAACCTAAAGAAATTTCTTATGAAAGATTGGATAAAAGTTTTTGTAAAACATTTAGGGCCGGCAAAAATGCAAGTCTGATGGCCTTCAGAGCGATTTTTGACAAAGACGGAATGCTTAAAGAATTGCGCAGCAAAATTTGCGATGATGGTTCAAACAGAAGCGGTATGCGCATGGATTTGAATATATATTTAACAGAGGTTTGTACCGGCGTTAGGCAGGTAGTGGATAATGGCGATAATGCCAAGGACTCGCCGATGGGCTTTTTGGCCAAAGGCCGCACTGACAGGTTGTGGCAAGCAAGTCAGTATGCGTTGGGAAAAGATTTGACCAATGACCCGAAATTGGATTTGAAATATAATCAAATGTTCGCGCCTTTCGGTTCATTTGGCAGGATGCAGGATCCCATAGCTAAAACTATTTCCGAATATGCCACCTCCACCGTCAATGCCGTTAAACTCAATCAAGTTCGCCAGGCCGGTCTTTGGCCAATCTGGATGGCGCCTGGCGGGGCTACGCCGTTGAATTGCGAAGGAAATAATGGCGGTGATTGCGGAAATATCGGCTTATGCGCAGACGGGCCGAACAAGGATATGGTTTGCGATACGAAAAATAAAAATAAAGATAATGGGTGCGAGGAAAAAGTTGATGATGGAGTTTGCGTGGCGAATAATCTGGATAAACAAAATCAGAAAATTTGTTCAGGTACTACCAACAACGCAGGAGATTTGCTGGATTCAGGAATTGTCTGCGTTGATAGCAATGGCAATGGAGTAAGCTCGGATTGTCCATCGCCAAATAAAGGATATGGTCCATGTGATAATGGGTCTTGCAAAAGTTTCAGCAAGATTTCTTGTTCAAATAATAACGATTGTTTTGTTACAGCGTCTTCAGTAAAATGTGATTTTGTTACTGTCACTTGGTCTTGCGATGGCGGCATTAAAGACAAAGCAGTTTGCGTAAAAGACAAAGATTGCGAGGGTGGTACAACACATTATGAATGCACAACTCAAAACAACATTCGCGGCCTGTGCGTCGGCGGTAAAAATCACGGCCTGGCTTGCGGCTCGTCTTTGGATTGCCCTTCCAAGAAATACAGCGACTCTATGGATGAAACAGTGGAATACGGCGTTTGCGTGGGCAGCTCTTTGGATGATGGGAAAAGTATCCCGCCAACATATAATGTTAATGGCATTCCTGTCGGCCAATGGCGGCTGTATGAATTGTTTGTTAATAAATACGCCACTTGGTTATGGGATGATATATTGAAACGTTATGCCGATCCGGAAGGTTCTGAAGATCATTCAAATGATTGGGATGCACCAACTGTAGCCGAATGGAAAGTTAAAACCAAACCGCCCAAAGTGATAGACATTAAAGTAAATGATTCAAGCGGCACACCTCCTGTTATTGGTTCTGGCAGCACTTTTAACGCCGTGCTTCGTTTCCACGCCTATGCCGACAACGACCAGATGCCCATTGTGAGAATGGCGGTTGATTGGGGTGATGCCTCAAAGCCGTATGTGATGCAAGGGTGGTTTAAGAATAGGAAGGTGAAGTGCAATGTGCCAAGGTGGTTAGATAGTGGAGGTGAATGCACTCCGGTTGATGGTGATAAATGTCGCGTCCGCTTTGGAGACTCCTTTGATGCCTGCGAAGAAGGATTTTATCAATTCACGCATATTTATGAGTGCGTTAAAAACGGAGCTGGCTGGGATAACACCGCTAAATCCTGCAAATTCACACCCAAAGTTCAGGTGCTGGACAACTGGGGGTGGTGTAATTCCAATGATGGGAAAGGGAAGTGGAATGATTTCAAAAAAGCAGATGGAGGTGATAAAGACGAAGAAGATAAAAAATGTTTTACTGGTAGTCCAAATCCAGATGATCCGTGGACATCTTTTATGGGCACGGTTGAAGTTAAACCTTAAAGATTTAATTTCATCAATAAGAGCGGCTTTTCCAAAGCCGCTTTTTTGTAAATAAAAAAATGCCCGTGGATTAGCGCATGTTTTTTTGCGTTTTATCCGCGGGCCGACTGTTCGTCGTCATGTCACCTCCTTTCTTTGTGGCTTGTGTCGACTATTCTTCATCCGCCAGCTTGGTGCAGATGTAAGTTCCATTGTCAGCTGTTGTTTCTAGTTGACTCCCGCCGTCAAGTAGGGCATATTTATACTCGAATGAGCCGAAAGGAGGCCATTGGACATGGTCATCGCCAGGTTTGTAGTAGAGATATCCATTGAGATTTTCAATACGACAATATCCATCTCCATTGTCGTAGAATTCAAGGTTGGAGTAGTCATGCACTGAAGCAGGACAACTCCACTTCCCCACGAGCATGCACGGCAGACCCCAGCAGACCTCGGGGGGCCACTCTTCGCAGGCAATCTGTAAACAGTCATCCTTGGTGGAACAAAGTTTAGCCCCTTCAGTTTCCGGATCGTATGCATTTTTGCCGTAACAATAACAATCCTTGCCATTCATACTATCTTCCGGGCTACCGCATAGTGCCAAGTGTGGTGCGGTTTCGTCAGTAGTGATGCACTTGGTGATTTGCGCCCAATACGGCATGCACATCTCTGGCGGCTTCTTCCCGGCCTTGATAGCCTCGCAAGCGCCTGTTATCATGCTCAGCGGCGGCTTTCCAGAGCAAGTGTCGAAATTGCAGGTATCACCGGGTGGATAAATGTATCCGTCCGTCGCACTCACCCAACCATCGCCGTTGTTCACGCAGTTGTTGAGCATGCAGATTCCATTCTCAATGTACCCGCACGCCGGACACTCGTCCGAACATTTATACCCACACGCGTCAGTCTCGTAGACCGGCGATCCATTGCTCGAACTCCCGCATCCCTGCGTCAGAGCGTACAGGCACACGATGGCGATGGCCACTCCCAGTCCGAAGATGAAAGTTAGCACCTTCACCGCCGTGGCAAACGAACCATGGTTCTCGCTCCGGTATCCATTCTTGTCCAGCTTCATCTTTCTCTCCTTTTTGCCTCCACTTTTCAAGTGACGGCTTTTTCCCGCCGTTATGGCAGGATTTTGTTGTTTGTCCCTTGCCTATCGGCAAGGATTGTCAAAAGAGCAATCAGTCAACCCGACTCTCGGATCAGCCGCCCTACTTTTTACCTCCATTCGCCTATTTTGGCGTTTGGTTGTTACCTTTATTGTAACCTCTCACTCTACACCACACAAGTTGACTTGTCAAGGCGGGGGGTGGTAGAATGGGGATGGGTGAATTAAATTTAATTTTAAATTTATGGATTATTTTAATCAATCCGTTAAGATTGAGAAAGCGGCGAATTTTCTTAAATCTTTGCAAAAAAAGTGGCAAACTAGTTTTGTTTTACTTTCTTTTTGCAATGATATCCTCACTCTTAAAAAAATTAATCAGCCATCTTCCAAAACAGTCCGCCAAAATTTAAAAAAAATATCCGAAGAAATCTCTGTTCAGGATATAAAAACAGCCGTTAGTTGGGCTCGCAAATAAATATGCGAGTGGTTTTAGACACCAATGTTTTAATTTCAGCTTTATTTTGGAAAGGAAAAGCGGCCTTAATTTTGGATTTAGCAGAAAAAGGAACAATAACAGTTTGTTTAACCAAGGAAATTTTGGATGAAATTATCCGCGTTTTGAATTATCCCAAAATTTATAAACATTTGAGCAGTACCTGTTTAACTGTTAATGATATTTTGCATTATATAACAGAATTAGCCGAATTTTATCATGATGCGATCCAATTGAAAAATATGATTAAAGATGATCCTTCCGATAATAAATTTTTATCCTGTGCTTTAGCAAGCCGCGCAAAATATATCATTTCCGGTGACGCTCATATTTTGAAGCTAAAGTCTTTTGTCAATATATCAATTGTTACGCCAGCGGTTTTTTTGTCAATTTTCAAAAAATAGATATTTTTTTAAGTGAGCATTAGTAGGTTTATGGAGACGGTTCCACTAACTGTTTGGATGTTGCTGCTTATTCAAAATTATTTTACATTTTAAAAATTGTATGTTTAAACAAAGTTTGGAAATTCAAAAAATCAAACCATCCAATTTATTTTTGCAAGGTTGGAAATTATTGGCCGGAAAATTTGGGCCATTGGGCGCTGACAAGTTTGTTAGTATAATTAGAGGCGGTTTTGGCGATTCTGTTCAAGAAAGAAAAAAAATGTGGAGAGGCAGAAGTCTTAATGAAATCACGAAATTATTGGAGTAATAATTATTTTCAGCAACGCCTCCACAGCCATTCTCCGTTTCCACGCCTATGCCGATAATGACCAAATGCCCATTGTGCGGTTGGTCGCAGAGGTACCTTTAAGGGAAAGTTTGAAAACTGTCAGGTTTTCAAGTATGGGTACTATTTTAAATTTATTAGAAAAAGTATTAAAAGATTATCAAAATAAATTGAAAAAACACTACACGGTGATTTCTGAAAATCAAATTCGTCTTCGCTTTCTATAAGCAGCGTTTGAAAGTTATTGCTTGCGAGCTGAAGAAACGCAAATAGGACGCAAAAAAATAATTGTTAAAAAATTCCGTCTTTCAACGGAATTTTTGTTTGCTGACAAATCAACGCGGCCATCTACACCACGGACGCGCCGGCGGTCGGCGCTTCTTCCAGTTTGGCAGTAAGGCGGGCGCCGCTTTCAATAATGGTGACAGCCAGTTCTTGAACGCGCCGGTTGGCCTGTTCAATTTCTTTACGCAGAGCTACATTTTCAACATTTTGAGTTTTAAGGTGTTCTTCCAAATTGGAAATTTTCATTTTAAATAGATTTTCTTGGGCCTCCCAATCTTTTTTAGCGCCGGCGAGCTGTTTTTCAGATTCATTTTTAAAATATCGCGTCATTTCTTGTTCTTTTTGGGACAATGCTCGTTCAAGCTGAGCCGGGAATCCATCAACTTGCGTCTGCGATTCCTTTATTTCCAATTCTTTTAATTTTAGCGCCTCTTCGCGTTCTTTTAATGTCCTGTTTTGTTGCGATTTAAGTTCTTCAAATTCCTCGCGCGTTCTGCGGTTCTGCGTTTTGACGGCATACTCTCGTTCTTCCTGTTCGCGCGTCCAATCGCGTTGTTTGGCAATCATTTCTTCTTCCAGTTCCAACGCCTTTTTTTTGTTTTCATTAATGAGCGCGTCCAGTGTTTCGGCCGCCACTTGAATGTGATAATGAAACTCAAGATTTTTTTTGGCCAATTCAATCGCTTTTTGAATTTCTTCAAATTTTTGCGCTTCGGCAATAAGCTTGTCGGCCAATTCATTGAGAGTGTTGTTGAGATTTGATTTGAGCTCGGCGATTGACTGAGTCAGATGATCAATGGTATATCCCTCCGCTTTAGAAATAAATATTGCACTCTGCGGGTCGTTGACCAGACTGGCGGTTTTTTTAAGTTCATCATATTGAGCCAGGAGTTTTTGGTATTCTTCCAAAAGCTCGGTTTTATTTTTACGAGAAATGGGCGTGGGCATAAGAAAATTTTAGTTAAGGTTTAATTAAGGCGAATTAACTTGTTTTCACTTTAATACATTTGATTTTTTAAGTCAAGAGGGTGGGGAATAAGTTGACTTGTCAAGGGGAAGGGTGGTAGAATAGTAAAATAAAGGAACAAAATATGCTCCGTCTTGAACATCATTCCGCGGAAAAATTAAAACAGGAATTAAAAGATATTGTCGGTCGGCATCTTGATTTAAAATTTTATGATATTTTTTTCTTTGGTTCGCGGGTGATTGGAAAAGGAAACGCTCAATCAGACATTGATGTGGGTATTGAGGGCGCCAAATCAGTTCCGGCCGATGCGTTGTCAAACATTAAAGAGGAAATTGCCAATTTGCCGATTTTATATAAAATTGAAATTGTGGATTTTACCAATGTTTCGCCGGATTTTAAAAAAGTGGCTAAACAAAAGATTGAAAAAATATAAAGGAAACTTGAAATTATGACTAAATTATCAGCCCAACAAGCGCAGCTGGAAAGGGCATTGTCGCGTCTTAAAGAAGCGTTAAGCTTGCCCAAGTCAGATATCGTGCGCGATTCAGCCATTCAGCGGTTTGAGTTTACTTTGGATTTGGCGTGGAAAACGGTAAAAACATATTTGGAAGATAAGAAAGGCGTGATTTGCGCTTCGCCTAAAGAGTGTTTTCGCGAGGCCTATCGTCAGGGGATTATGTTATACGATGACGAATGGATAAAATTAGTGGATTTAAGAAATGAAACTGTTCATACTTATAACGAAGAAACCGCGCAGAAGATTTATAATGAATTGCCTGCGACTATTAGATATTTTGAGGAATTGGTGGAAAAATTAAAATAGAATCAATCGGTAAAAATATCCCCAAATGGGGATATTTTTTGTTTGCGCGTGTATGTGGTATAATATCAACTAGGTATGAATAAAATACAGGCCATAAAAAAGGCCATCTTCAAGGTTTTAGAAAAAAGAACCTTGTTTTTGCCGTCAACGAGGATTTTGAGAGATAAATGGTGGGGTAGACCGACAACGGTGATTTTGACTGCGGTAAGTGTAATGGCGTTTTTAGGATTAGCCGCGCCAACATTTGCTAATATAGGGACGGGATATGTCTACCCGGCTTTTGCTTATCTTTTAGAAGCTATTAGCGCGTTAATTGGTCAGATATTATTGTGGGCGATTGATCTTTTAATTCAAATTTCTTCGTATAACAGTTTCTTGGACGCTAATGTCGTTTCAGTCGGCTGGGTGTTGGTGCGCGATGTGGCTAACATGTTTTTCATTTTGATAATGCTGGTGATTGCTTTTGGCACCATGCTTAAAATTGAGGCCTATTCTTGGAAAAAACTTTTGCCGCGTTTGATTTTGACCGCTTTGTTGGTTAATTTCAGCAAGACCTTTATTGGCTTGTTGATTGATTTTTCACAAGTTATAATGCTCACTTTTGTCAATGGCTACGCGGCCGCGGCCGGCGGGAATTTCATGAAATTATTTCAAATTGAAGAATTATTTAAATCTTATGCATTATCACCCCAAGATATAGATGTCAGTTTCGGAGGAAATGTGGAATTCAAGGTATTAATGGGTTTTGCTTTGGGCACAGTAATGTTGGGAATATCTTTAATTGTCATTTTGATTTTTGTCGCCATTTTACTTTTTAGAATTATTACTCTTTGGATTTTAATTGTATTGTCACCTTTGGCTTTTCTTTTGGGCACTTTTCCCAAAGGGCAGGAATACTATGGTCAATGGTGGAAGCAATTGCAAGGGCAGATAATAGTCGGGCCAATGGTGGCGTTTTTCTTGTGGTTGTCTTTAGCTGCTTTAGGAGGCGGGGATAATAACGCGCAGATAGCATATGAATCAGCCAAAGGTCAAGACCTTAAAACTTTGCCGGCTATTGATACTAGCACAGAAGCCGGTAAATGGGATAATATGGCATCTTTCGCCATTTCCATTGCCATGCTCCTAATGTCTCTTCAAATGATTCAGCAGTTGGGAGTGGCCGGGGCAGGATTGGCATCAGGAGCTTTGAGCACAATCAAGAGTAGAGCGACTGGTCTGGCGAAGAAGTTGGCCGTGCCGGTGGCGTTAGGAGTGGCCACCGGTGGAGTTGGTACGGGGTTAATGGCGTGGGGAGGGTTGAAAGTCGGGCAATTTGCCGGAGGAAAAGTTAAAGAAGGGGTTAAGGAATGGTATGACATTAAAAAGCAAGAAATTAAAACAGGCATACTCGGGCGTGCTAAAGAAGGGAAATTCACCATGGGCTTGGGCGCTTATTCTATGTATAAGATGAAAATGAGACAGCGTAAAGAATTAGCTGAATCAAAAGAAAAGCGCGTGGTCGAACCATTGGTTGGAAAGATGAAAGATGAAGCCAGGGCGCGCGCGGCCGGATTGACTGACGCGCAAATTAAATCCGGGGCCAGAGTGTCTAATGAAGAGGCCATGGTTTTGGCAGGACAGGATAAGGAACATGAAGCGCGCATTAGTCAAGGTATAACTACTGCGGCGCAATATGAGGAACGGAGCAATGCATTGCAAGCGGCCTATGGTGATGCCGTGACTAGAAAGGATACATCTGCGCAGAGCAATATTCGTCAGGCCTTGCTTGATCTTATTGGGTCATCTGTGGAAGGGCATTCTATTGATGATGCTATGGGGGGTAAATCAGAATATAAAACAGTGGAAGGCAAAGTGCAGATGTTGAAAGATTTTGGCATGTTTGATGATTCTAAAATAGGAGCTCGTTTAGAGCGTGTTTTCCAGAGTATGAATAAATCCACCAGTGTGGATTATAGAGGTTTTGAGGACTTGACGCAAAACAAAGAAAAAACTCTGCCGGAGTTAAGGGAAATGATCAAAGGCAAACAATCCTTTGCTTTTAATAATTTAACTGTGGCTGAAAGACTGCAACAGCATTCCGATAATGTAACTCACGGTGAATTTAAAGATCAGTTTAAAGCAGATTTAATGAACGCTGACGCGCGTACTTTAGGCAGCGCGAGGCGGCGTGTTATTGGAGCTGCGGCTTTGGGAATCAATAACATTGCTTTGAATGACAACGGAATGGCCTGGGACAACCAGCGTCAAAATGAAGGAGGTAAAGTATTTCGTCTCCCGCCGGAACAATTTCAAAAAATGATTGCGGCGATGAAAGATATAAATAAAAAAGACGCGGTAGACAAAATTCTTCGCCAATTGGGCATTGAGGATAAAGCCGAAACAAAAATTGTTCAATCTACTTGGGATAAAGATACCAAAAAGTGGGTTGATGATAAAAGCACGGAAACAACATTTGGAGAGAAGGCGTATGCCGGTAAATATAGGCCTTCAGAACAGAAAACGCCGATGGAACAGGTAAAAGCAATGATAAAAGAGCAACCTTCCAAAGCTGAAAAGGGAGTGTTTCGCCTTAAGGATACAGATAGCGAAAGTAATCCTCTTCCAGATTTAGACGCAATTACAAATACTGCGTCGCGAGATGCGGCGCAAAATATACGCGAAGCAGCCATCACCTTTGGCGCCACTATTGATAAAGCAGGAGTCGCTTTGCGACAACGTCTAAACGCGCTTCAGGCCGATAATCCTGCCGCTGTGGCACCGCTTATTAGTCAACTCAATGAATTAGTGGCAATAAACCGAAAAGGATTGGTATTAGATGTTGCTACGCAAAATCAAAAGGCTGGGGAATTGGCGCAATTAGATACACAAGCCAAAGAAATTGAGTCGGCATCAACATAAACATTATGGAATTTAATTTGGAACAAGTAAGAAAAAATCTTGGTTTGACAGTCAATCAGGACACGCGGACGGTTGACTTGCCTGATTTTGATATTGAAGAAATGGCGGTGAAGAATTGGAACGAATTATTGGCTGAAAAAAATTTGGGGCGGGCCGTCTATCTATTGATTGAAAGATCACAGCGGATGCAATCCAAGTTTTTATATTTTAATTTGTTGCAAAGAGAACGCGAAGCCACGCCGCCGGTTGAGCAATATAAATATGTTGAAATTTGTCTCGCTTATCTTTTTTTCAATGCTCTGCCGTTTTGGGAAAAAGATGATTTGGTTGGTTTTTTGCAACAACACACATTGGCGTTATTGGAGATTGATAAAAACCCAGCCAAATCAATAATTGATGAGTATCTTTTTTTAGAGCCGGAAGAGTTAACCGAATTGTCAAAGAAATGTTTAGGCGCTTTGCGTGCCAGCCAGGAGAAAATTCTAGATTCAGAACAGAGAAAATTAAAGGTTGGCGGCGTTATCACGGCTTATTTGGCTTTTGCCAGTCGTCCTGAACGCGTCAGCATTGATGAAATCAGTTTTTTAAATAATGGCGAGGAGATCAGACGACTATCAGCGGATGAAAAAGGCAGGGTGTTGTCTGTTTTAAAATTTTATGACCATTTGGAATTTCCTTTATTGAATTTGGAGCAGCAATCGATTTTAAAAACAGTATCATCAGCCACACTGACTCCAGCCGGCGCGGTGTTGGCGCATTCTTTACCATCGCCAACTGTTCCAGCGTCAGCGCCAAAACAAATTTTGCCGCAAATGCTCAAGCCGTCTGCGTTGTCCGCGCCAGCAGTGTCGCAATCAATTCTACCGATTGCTAAATCAGTGCCGTTGGCGCAACCTGTTTTCGCGCCACCAATTGAGCGCTACGACGCCGTAGCGGAAAAATTGATTAAAGAAAGCGGTTTGGATGTCGCGCCGGAATTGCAGCAAAGATTTAAAATGATTGTTGTATCGCGTTTGAAAGAAGTGCGCGGATGGGTGGAGACGCGGCAGAAATTAATGTCGCCGGTCGCGCAAGGCGGAATGGGATTTGCGTATGATGACGCGGAAAAGTTTGTGAAGTTGGTTGATGAGAAAAAAGATGGATTATTAAAAAATTCGCTGATTGTAGCGCCGTCTGTTGTAGCTTTTTCAAAATTAGCGCCACCTCCGCCAATACCAGTTACCACCCTAGTGCTAAACAAAGTTTTGCCTCCAAAAGAAAATTTTTCCAAAGGTTCCCCACTCCGCCATCAGCCTCCGCCAGTTGGCGGATATGGCGGAGGGGATACTCGGAATGACAAAAACGAGATTGCTTCGTCGCTCGCGGCTCCTCGCAATGACATTAAAAAAACCTCTTCTGACATTCAAAAAATATCTCCCCAGCCATTGAAAATTATTCAGCAAGAAAAATCCGCGCCAAAAATTGAATTGGCGCCATTGTCCCCGGTCCAAATAAAGCCAGTGCCTAAAATCGTCATACCGCAAACACCTGCCGGCCGCTCCAAAATGGAAGATGTGGCCTATAAACCACGATTGGTCGGTCCGGTTGAGGAATTGCGCGAGATGTCGTTGGTTGATTTTCGCCGTTTGTCTCCGCAAGCCAAAGTGACCGCGGACAAAATTTATGCTAAAATAGAATTACTGGCGGAAGAAAGTTATGAAAAGAAAATTTTAGGCATTAAAGCGTGGCAGGAAAGTGAAGTGAATAAAATGTATCTGGGATTATTAAATGAAAGTGTTGACGCGGCCAAGCCAATGCAAAAAATGATTGAAGAGCGGCAAGGCGCTAACAAGCCGACACTGACTTATGAAGAATTTAAAGTAGTGATGGAGTTGAATAGGAGATTAAGAAATTAATTATGCAGCAATTCACCGTGCCACAATTTATTGATGTTGAAGACAAGATTTTCGGCCCTATTACCGTGCGGCAGTTTATTATTCTTTTGGTTGACGGGCTGGTGCTTTTTGTGTGCTATAAGCTGGCGGATTTGGTTTTGTTCGTGATTTTGTTGGCGATTTTCGGCGGAATTGGTTTGATTTTGGCTTTTGTGAAAATCAACGGTCAACCATTTCACTATTTCATCCTGAATTTTTTGCAAACAATGCAAAAATCGCCTGTGCGAGTGTGGCAAAAACAATATACAAACGCTGAATTGAAAAAAATGAGTCAAATTGAAAAAGTTGTCGCGCCAATAGTAATACCACATAAAAATTTGCCGGGCGCGTCCAAATTAAGCGAAATGGCCCTGCTCGTGGATACGGGCGGAGTCTATCGGCCGGAAGAATAAAATCGCTGGATTTCCGCTTGCGCGGGAATGACATTCTATATATTTATGCAATCTAAAAAGTTAGCCGGTTCCAAGCCCGGCGCTTCAACTCAAAAGTATCTGGACATCGCGGAAATACGCGATGATGTGGTGGTGATGAAAGACGGCACTCTGCGCGCGGTGCTGTTGGCTTCCAGCATAAATTTCGCTTTGAAATCAGAAGAGGAACAGGAGGCGCTGATTAGCGCTTACGCCGGATTTTTAAATACTTTGGAGTTTCCTTTGCAGGTGGTGATACAATCGCGCAAATTGAACATTGATAATTATCTTGACCGTTTGAAACAATCGGAAAAAGAGCAGACAAATGAATTATTAAAAATGCAAATTTCCGATTATCGTTCGTTTGTCGGAGAATTGGTGGAAATGGGTCATATTATGAGCAAGCGATTCTATGTGGTGGTGCCGTTTAATCCTTTGTCCGACAAGCGCAAGAGTTTTTTCGCACGTTTGAAAGAAATTTTTATTCCGGCCATAACTTTGGGTATGAAACAGGAAAGATTTTTACAGAGAAAAAAGGATTTAACATCGCGGGTGGATCATATAATGGGGCAATTGCAAAGCATGAGTTTGGCGGCCGTAATGCTTGATACGCAAAGTTTAATTGAGTTGTATTATAATTCCTACAATCTTGATTTGGCAGAGACGGAGAAAATGGTTGAAATAAATAAATTACAAGTAGAATAATATGTCGTTTAGTCCAAATACATTGGAGCAAAAAAAACTAATACGGCGCGGCCCGACAGAGGCCGAGCGATTGTCATCTGCCAAAAAGAAGGTGGCTGAAGAGACAATTGTTTTGGAAGAAGAAAGGGTCTATCGCGCGGGCACGGTTTCAGTGCGTGACATAATTTCTCCGGCCGCTTTTAAGGTTGATCCGTCTTTTGTGCAAATTGGCAGTTCTTTCGCTCGCACGATTTTTGTCGTAACTTATCCGCGCTACATTTCCGTTGGCTGGTCTTCGCCCATTATTAATTTGAACACCGCTTTTGACATCGGCATGTTTTTTTATCCGGTTAAATCAGAAATAATTTTAAAACAATTAAAGAAAAAAGTCGGCGTGTTGGAAGCACAAATTATGGGGGATTCTGAAAAAGGCGCGCCGCGCGATCCTGTGCGCGAAACCGCTTTGCGTGACATTGAAAAATTGCGAGATGATTTGACGCAGGGGATTGAGCATTTTTTTCAATACGCTTTTTATGTCACTCTTTTTGCCAATAGCAAAGAGGCCTTGGACAAAACCACCGAAGAAGTGGAAAGCATGTTTGGTTCAAAACTTATTTACACCAAAAAAGTTTTCTTCCAATCCGAGCAGGGTTTTAATTCCACCTTGCCCTTGGGCAATGACGAGCTGATGATTACTTTTAACATGAATTCCTCGCCCATTGCTTCGTCTTTTCCTTTTATTTCTTCCGACCTAACTTCGGACAATGGCATTCTTTACGGCATTAACAGACATAATAACAGTTTGATTTTGTTTGACAGGTTTTCTTTGCAAAACGCGAATATGGTGGTATTCGCGACTTCCGGAGCCGGAAAATCATATACCGTGAAATTGGAAGTATTGCGTTCGCTCATGCTTGGCACTGATGTGATGATTATTGACCCGGAAATGGAATACAAACATCTTTCCGATGCCGTGGGTGGTTCATATATCAATATCTCTTTGGCGTCCGAGAGTAAAGTTAATCCGTTTGATTTGCCGCGGCCGGTGGGAGAAGAAGTGAGCGTGGAGGATATTATCAGAAGCGCGGTGATTACGGTGAAGGGTTTGGTAAGAATTATGCTCGGCAAAGTGACAACAGAAGAGGATTCGTTGATTGATCGCGCGCTGTTGGAAACATACGCCAAAAAAGATATTGTGCCGGGCGCTGATTTAACCAAAGTTGAGCCGCCCATTATGCAGGATTTTGCCGATGTATTGGAAGGGATGGACGGCACCAAAGATATTTTGATTCGCATTAAAAAATATACAGAAGGGACTTTTGCGGGATTATTGAATTCTCCGACTACAGTGGATGTGAAAAATCAATTGGTGGTTTTCAGCGTACGCGATTTGGAAGATGAATTGCGGCCAATGGCAATTTATACGATTGTTAATCATATTTGGAATGTGGTGCGTTCCGAATCAAAAAAGAGAATTTTGGTGATTGACGAGGCCTGGTGGCTGATGCAACATCAGCGCCAAGTTTGTGTTCGCTTTGATTAAACGATGCCGCAAGTATTATTTAGGCGTTACCACTATTACGCAAGATGTGAATGACTTTTTAACTTCGCCATATGGGCAGGCCATTGTGAATAACAGCGCTTTGCAATTGTTAATGAAGCAGTCGCCGGCAGCCGTGGAACAGATTGCCAAAGTCTTTTTGCTGACGCAGGGAGAAAAGTATTTATTGTTGGAGGCAGGAGTTGGCGAGGGCATTTTTTTTGCCGGCTCCAAGCACGCGGCTATAAAAGTAGTGGCATCATATACCGAAGACCAGTTGATTACCACAGACCCGCGGCAGTTGTTGGAGATTGAAGAAGCCAAAAGGGAATTTGACGAAAAAATGAAAGAGTAAAAAATATGTCTTATCGCACAAAAATCTTTTTTTTCGGCGGCATCGGCCTTTTGATTATTATCGGCCTGGTTTTGGCTTTGGGTTTTAAACAAAAACCGGTGCCGGTGATAGAGGGTGTGGTTCAGCCGGTAGCCGTGACTTCGCCAGAGAGCGTGTCTAATGTTGCAGGTAATGTTCCAGTACCGGTAGAGGTGAAAAAAATGCCGAGCAAGGCCGAGGTGACGCAAGCGGCCAAGGACACGGCGATTAAAAATACGGCCATTAATTTCGCGGAAAGATTCGGCTCATACAGTGTGGCGGCCAATTTTTCCAATTTTGAAGAATTAAAGCCATTT
>Ga0076129_126_pt1 | contig 20426 bp, 14 predicted proteins | sample RifGroC2_FD_67715 | JGI IMG/M metagenome (GOLD analysis project Ga0076129, IMG submission 67715) | Parcubacteria (Magasanikbacteria) bacterium GW2011_GWC2_41_17 | reverse complement strand
AAGTTCTTCAATGATAAAATCCGCGCTTTGCTGATAAATTTCTGATTTCAATGCCTCTGCATTTTGCGCGTAAGATACAATCACGCGGCTGAAATCATTTCGCATGTCCGTCAGATGATAAGGATTGATTAAAAGCGATGATTTCATCGTTGCAAAACCAGCGGCAAAATTTGTCTGCATTATTTTTTGCGTTTCTAAATCCTGATTATTGGCCCAGGCCGGCTGGATATTAAAATGATAAATAAAAAATAATATTATTACGCTGATAATAAAAGCGGGGGCGAAAGACAATTTATTTATTTTGGACATTTTGGGTATTGTTGATTCGAGGGGTGCTTCGCCTCGACGGACGTCGGGGCTCAGAATGACAAAATGAACAAATGCTAACATCAAGAAAAAAATCAAATAAGAACTCAAATGATCAAACACAAAAAAATTCTGCACTCCGTAAGCAAGGAAAAAAATTGATACAAAAACCAATGAATCCAAATCAATCAATTTTTTATAAAACCCCGCGCCGATCTGCCAAAACACCGCAATAAAAATCGCCACGTACGCCAATAATCCCAAAATTCCGCTGGTAGAAAGATAGTCCAAAAAAATATTATGACTTCTGTCAAACCATGTTTCATAATAGCCGTGTTCCAATGACTTTGGATTATAATATTTATTAAACGCGTAATAAAAATTTTCAACACCCCAGCCAAACAGCGGCCTTTCTTTCCATGCCTCATAGGCAATCTTCCAAGCAATCAAACGTGTCTCGCCGGTACCGGAGCTGAAAGAAACATTAGCCACTGAACCGACCGCCGGAATTTTTTGAACAAATGATGATTGGCGAAAAATAAAAATAAGACCGCTCAAAATAATAATCGCGCCAATCAATCCAAGACCGATTGTGCGCCACTTTTTTATTTTGGTAAAAAAACTGTACAAAGCAACAGCGATAAATCCACCGATTACCAGCCCAATAAATGGCCCGCGCTTGCCGTTATACATCATAATGGCAACTCCCAATATGCCATATCCGGCGGCAAAAAATCGCCAAAATTTATTCTCTTCTTTTCTAAATAAATACCAAGCGATAAAAATATGAAATAAAACAAAATTAGCAATATAAATTTGATTGCCCAATGTCCCGCCGCCGCCGATTTTCATAATGGAATTATCCGGCAAAAGAAAATTAAAACCGGTAATGCCTACAATAATACTGATCAAAAGAGACCAGCGCAAAAGATTTCGCCATTCCGGCCAAGTACAAAAAATATTGGCAACAATCACAAAATAAATACCAAAATGAATCAAGGTGAACCAACCGCTCATGCGCTCGTAATTACCCCACATACTGCGTTGAAAATCAACGCCAAAAATTGTTGATAAAAAAAGAATCACGAAAAACGCGCCTAAAACAATAAATAAAGGTGTTTTTTTAGGCCGATAATTTTTATCTATCAAACACAAAATTAAATACAGACCAAACGCCAATTCCACTAAAATCCTAAAATAAATCGCCTTGGGAAAAACAAAAGGAAAAATAAAAGTGTCGCCCATTAAAATCAAAGGCATTAAAAAGCTGGAATAGACCAAAAATTTAATAACCCAAATAAGTTTGTTTGCCATAAGTTGATATATTTTATCACGAATGACACATCTTGACAAATTGGCTTATTTATGCTATATTCTAAACAAAGGAGGAACAACCAAGGAGGTAGTTCCTTTACAACTCAAATAAGGGCAAGAAACTACATAGAAATAGAAGGAGAAGGGCGATGAAACGATTTCTGATGATATTGGTGGCAATGGCGTTCGCTGGATGTAGCTTTGGTTACACTCCGCCGAGCAAGGCAAGCGACATGGCCGGTGACACGCTAGCTGATTCGCAGGATTCAAATGACGGCGACAGCGATGATGAGACGAATTTCAATCCGCCTCTACCTGTTGAGGATGAACCGCTTCCAGATCTTGCCGATGTCGCGACGAACACGGACTCCACGGACATGCCTGACACTGATACGCCAGCAAACACTGACTCCGATGTCGATAACGGTTTGGATGTCGCCGAACCAAAAGCCGACGCTCTTGACACATTGGCGGAAACAGAAACAATGATTGTACCGCCATGCGTGGTCAATCCTTTGCTTTGCGCTGACACGCCGCCTACTCTGCTTGACGCGGAAGTAGCGACGACCGAACCGACGACAGCTGAACAGCCGATGGCTGAATCAAACGCCAGCGAATCGGCAATGGTTGAGTTTGCTACAGTCGAGCCGACAGTCGCGGTTGAACTCGCCACGGCCGAATCAATAGCTACGGTGGAGTTTGGTGCGGATGCCGAGACAACGGCAGATACATCCAACGACACTGTTGATACTGCGACGGCGAAAATAGAGACAATCGTGGTTGTGCCGTCAGATACGGGCGTCAAGATTGACGCACAGACAGAGGAGGTTGCTGTTCCGACAGAAACCGCGCCGAATGCAGATACCGTGGCAGAAAACGAGATAATATCCGAAACCGCGCCGCCGGTAGAAGACACGCTGGCCCAGGCCGAAACAACGACCCAGCCAGACGGGTCAATTTCCCAGCCGTGCGTTTCCGACCCAACGCTCTGCGATGACAATAATCCTTGCACTGACGATTTCTGCGACACGGAGACCGGCTGTACTCACACCAACAACACCATCGCTTGCGATGACGGCAATCAGTGCACGGCCAATGATGCTTGTGAAAACAGCGTCTGCGCGCCGGGCACAGCTGTTGTCTGTGATGACAGCGACGCCTGCACTGACGACTACTGTCAAAACGGCGTCGGCTGTGTCTATGAATGGGTATGTGAATGCGTTGTTAACGCCAAGTGCGACGACCAGAATCCCTGCACAAACGATGTCTGTGCGGCCGGATTCTGCAAGTACCTGTTCAACAGCGCGCCTTGCGATGACAACAGCGCTTGCACAGCCACTGACCAATGCGTTGGCGGCGAGTGCATGGGCATTGTTCCTCTCAACTGCGATGACAACAATCAGTGTCAGCCAGATGGATGGCTCTACCTGCGACGATGACGACGCTTGCACCAAAATTGACTCCTGCCAAAAGGATGTCTGTGTTGGTGAGACAATCGTCTGCAACGACAACAATCCCTGCACTGACGACTCTTGTGACCAGAAAAACGGCTGTGTGTACACTCCCAACAACAACAATCCTTGCGAAGACGGGAGTTTGTGCACCATAGGTGATTTCTGCGATGCGGGAAAATGCCAAGCTGGCAAAGAATTGAAGTGTGACGATGGCAACATCTGCACTGACAATGTCTGCCAGACGTTGAAGGGCTGTATCTATCCGGCCAATCAAGCCGGATGTGATGACGGCAACGGCTGTACTGTCGGTGACATCTGCGCGGATATAGCCTGCGTAAGCGGGACAAATATCTGCCAGTGCGCCACGGACGCTGACTGCGTCGGGGCCGAGGACAACAACCTCTGCAACGGCACGCTGGTCTGCGACACAGCTGTAATGCCGCACAAGTGCATTGTGAACCAAAAAAACACCTGCCAGCCCAAAAGCGGCAAGTGCGAAATGACAGCGGTGAATGAAAGCGGCGCCTGCAACGATGACAATGCTTGCACCAGCGGAGATATCTGCTCCAACGGCATCTGCTCGGGAACGAGTGTCAAGTGCGAAGACAGTAATGTCTGCACCGACGACTCGTGCGACCCAGCAACCGGTTGTGTGTTCGCGCCAAACAGCGAGGACTGCTCCAGCGATTTCAACGAATGCACGAACGATGTTTGCCAAAATAGCCAATGCGCCCATCTGCCAATCACAGACGGCGCGGACTGCGATGACGGCTCGGTGTGCACTATCATTGACGCCTGCAAACAGAGTAAGTGCGTGGGCACGGCCCCGTTGGACTGCGATGACAACAACGAGTGCACCTTGGATGTCTGCAATAAGACACTCGGGTGCCAACACAGCAAGCCGCCGATGAATGGCAAGGCCTGCGACAACGGCGATGCCTGCACCGTGAATGACACCTGTCAGAGCGGCGCCTGCCAAGCCGGAACGCAAACCTGCGACTGTTACACCACTCCGGACTGCGCCAGCAAGGAAGATGGCGACTTGTGTAATGGCACGCTTGTCTGCGACACGGCTATCATGCCGCACAAATGCGTGCTTGATCCAACCTCAGTCATCACCTGCCCAACCGCCGCAGACACTGTTTGCATCAAAAACACCTGCCAGCCCGCGAGCGGCAAGTGTGAGATGGAAGCGGTGAATGAGGGCAAAACTTGCGCAGAAGGACAATGTCTCGCAGAAGCAACTTGCCAAAGCGGACAATGCGCTGTCGTGAACAAACCCGATGGCACCGAGTGCGACGATGGCCAGAGTTGCAATAGTGACTCCTGCCAAAGTGGCATCTGCGTAGACATGCCTTTCGCGTCTGCTAACTTTGACACCGGCGCACTAGACGCAGGATGGCAAATCACTAATTTTGCCACCCCATACAAGATTAACGGAACGCAAGGGTACACTTCATCTCCCAACTCACTAGTGTTCGCGGGTAATGGAACAGATGCCTGGGCAGTCCTCACTTCACCCACCTTCTCTCTGCAATCAGGACACACCGCCGCTCTCACATTCGACCACACCACTGGCCAAGGCGGGACACAGAGTTTCGCCGTTCAAATCCATACCGCATCCGGCGCTGCCACCCTGCTGGAAAAAACAAATGCTTTCCTCCTGCCATGGACTCACTACATCCTGCCACTTGATAACTATAACGGGGAAGTGTGGCTCACCTTCCACTTCACCGGCGCCTACATCTTTGAAGCCATAGACAGCATTAGTGTTGGCTGTCCATAGTATAGCTTCAACTCACAACTCAAATCTCAACGGGAACCTTTCGGGGTTCCCTCTTTTTTTATCCAAAAATTTCCCAAACAAAAAGAAGCGACATAATCGCTTCTTTTTTATTATTTCAACAAATTTTATTTCAACTCCACTACAAATCCAAACTGATTCTCGGCCAATATTTCTTTGGTTTTCCAATCAAGAGCGGAAATTTTAACAATATACGCGCCAGCTGTCAAATTCCCTGCTACCGCCTGAGTTGGTGTTAAACTATCTTTTTCTCCCGGTGTCATCACCCATTTTCCACTGCTCTTAGAAATTACTTTTTCATTCGGTCCAATCAATTCACGCACCATTCTAACAGTTTGCTTCTGTTCAGTATTATTGGTGAAGCTGTATTTAAACTTGAAATTTGCCGGTAAAACAATATTGGTTTTAATCTTGTTCCAAACAGCTTGATCAAAAGCAATGGCAGTTGCAATCGGCGTCTCTTCAGCTAAGACAAAATATTTCTTTTTTAATTTCTCAACAGTAATCTTGAAACCATTCTCTTCCAATAATTCTTTGGTTTTGCTGTTAACAATTTTAATCACCACAATATAATCACCCGGAGATAAAGTTTTGCTAATTGTCTCGGTAGCGTTTTTTTTCAAAATCTTATTAGCTTTAAGATTCGTTGACAAAACAGATGATTTTACCACTTTACCATTGCCATCTAACAATTGCCGAGTTACTTTTACCGGAATTGTTTTGGTATTTTCATTCTTAAACTCAAAAGAAAATTTTAATCTGGAACCCTGCTGAAAAACCGGCGAAGTCAGTCCTTTTATTTGGACAGCTGATTCCGGATGAGAAAATTCTACCACCGAAGCTGGTTGAACAGATGTAGAAGGTGCTGGTGCAGTAACACTTGCCGATGGAGCAACTGTTGTTGAAGGGGCGGCAGGAGCCACCGCTGGCATAGCAGGAATTACTGGGGTGACGATGACAGGGGTGGCAGAAGGAGTTATCGCGGGCGAGCTAGAAGAGCCGCTAGAAGAGGAGGAACCGCCGCCATTTTGCGAAGAGCATGTCCCGCTAGGTGTCAGGGTAATAGTGTGCTGAGTGACAGCGGAAGAACAGGATATATAAATATTTGAAGCACTGGCTCCGCAAACTAGAGATGTGCCACATTGTGAATTATTAACAGTAAAATTTTTGCGGTCGCTGGATGTCAAATAAATTACTGAGTTGGCCTCTACAATAAAATCTATACTTGAATTATTAACAGTGAACGATTGAACGGTGGTATTGGTGCTTAAGGTATAACTTGAACCATCAGACGGCAAGACAATGGAAGCGCCCGATGTTGTTGTTACTTCATTAGCCGCCTCAACCGCGCCAATCATTCCAAGAGCCAAAACCGCCACGAAGAGGAAGAGCCAACTTTTTTGTACTATTTTTTTCATAAGATAATATGATTAAGAATGCCGTGAATACAGCAATTTAATCTTAAAAACAAGATACGGTGGTGGTGGCGAACGGTTGATTGTTGGCCTGATTAGCTCCTAATATCACATAAACATTCACGCCATTTTCTTGACCGGCATACATACAAAATTTACCCACAGAAATAGTGGAGCTCACTGCCCCGCCCGCTCCAATTGACAATTGAGCAAAAGGAGTTGATGAAACCACGCCAACTTTGTTATTGCTGGAACTTACATATAAAGTGTTGGTATCAATTGTAAGGTCAGCAGTAAGTGTAGCATTTCCAATTACAGCTAAAGTACCTGAAGCCGAAACATTTCCCGAAGGATCAACATAAAACTTACCAAGATTATAATCTGTCGCTTCGCCAAGAGTTAACGAGTTCTTTGCATGAGTTGAAAGTGGTTGAACCATCAGACACATATATTGTGCCGAGTTTGCCTGTGATGGTGATGGAATCGCCAACAGAATCGCCCAAGGTAACCGCGCCATTGGCAACCAAGGCGCCAGTGAGAGTAGCGGCTCCAACCACAGCCATTGTACCGGAAGCGGACACATTACCGGAAGAATCCACGTAAAATACACCTTTATTGTAATTAGTGGCCTCGCCAAGTGTTAATGAAAGTGGTTGAACCATCAGACACATATATTGTGCCGAGTTTGCCTGTGATGGTGATGGAATCGCCAACAGAATCGCCCAAGGTAACCGCGCCATTGGCAACTAAAGCGGCTGTTAAGGTGGTGATGCCGGTAACATCCAGAGTACCTCCCACTGCCACATTATTGCCGACTGTGGTAGCGGCTAAAACTGAAACCGAAAGAGAAAAAGAAAACACAAAAGCGAGACAAGCCACTATTATCGCTTGCCCGGCCATGGATTCTAAAATTCTTTTCATATTTTTCTTAATTTACTAAATTAATTAAATAAATTATTTTTTTATTATTGTTTTACTTGACCGGCCAGTTTCTCTTGGCGGACAGCATAAAATTGAATCACATCAACTATTTTATCAATACTCGCGTCGTACACTATTGCCCCGGTATCATATATTAAAACCTTTTGCCCATTTTTAATATATTGATAAATCACCGGGTTTTCTTTATATAATTTTTCCGCGTCTTTTACAGTAGCCACTGTAATTTCCTTTGAAGGAAAAAGAATATGTCGTGAAACTTTTTCCACTACGCCGCCAACCTCCGGGTCGGTATTGGATAAATTCAAGGAATCCTTCTTCTCTGCCAAATTGCTCTCTACGGTCTTTTGCGTCCATTTATTTACACCGCTTTTTTTAATGTCAAAAACAAACCAACCCAAAATTAACAACATTAGTACCATCAAAATCAAAATTAACAACAAAATCGGCAATAAAATTTTTTGTTCCTTTTTTCTCTCAAAAACCATGACTATATTATACTACATTTTAAAAGACAAACATAATTTTTATCTGTGGATAACTTTTTTACCTTGGCAACCACAATGAAGCTATTTTTTTAATTTTTCCTCCAATTCCCATATCACATCTTCAAAACCTTTATTATTGGGATTTTGATTTAAAAGGTCCTTATATCCCGCCAAGGATTCCTCGTAACGACCAATAGCGCGCAAATATGAAGACCTTTCCAGAAAAAGCTGCGAATTGCCGCTGGTTGCTTTGAGTCCATCATCATAAATTTTAATAACTTCGTCCGAATTTTTTTTCATTTTGAATCTGTACAACTCGGCCAGGTAAGTATATCCTTCCGCATAAGCCGGAGCAACGGTAATAGCGCTCTTATAATAATTTTCGGCCATTTCAAATTTTCCCATACTGCTGGCAACCGAGCCGGCGCTCCAATAAAAAATAATATTCTCGCTGCCAAACTGGTCAATTCCTTGCTGGTACATTTTTAAAGCTTGCTGCAAAAAATAATTATCCTTTGTCGCGTCACCTAATCCCTTCCAAGCAAAACCCAAAGATAATAACGCGCTTTGGTCTTTACCGTCCTTTTCTTCATTCTTTTTTATTTTTTCTTTAAGCTCCGAGTATTGCTTCAGCCACCCTTGGTTATCGCCCAATTTCATTAAAATTTGTTGCTCCGTTCTCCGCGGAGAATTGATCAATTTGTAAGTTATAAAACTGCTGGCTACAAATATAACCACGCAAGCAATTATCAAATTTCGTTTTGTCAAATATTTTTTCATATCTCTTGTTATTTATTTTCTAATAATTTATATTGTTTAATGAATTTTTCCGCTTCAATTTTAAGAGGAGGAAAAAGGCCGACTGCCTGGCGCGTTGTTTCCAAAGCCGCTTTTTTATCACCTGATTCCGCGTAGATAGCGGCCAGCTTAATCAGCCAGTTGACATTTTCCGGGTCGGATTCAATCATTTTTTTATACTCATCAATTAATTTGGAATAATTCTTCTCTAAAGCGTAAATATCCAAAACATAAAGCTTTTGGTCAACCGTTAAACTATATCCCAATTCAATAGCTTTTTCAATCTCTTTCAGGCCAGCGGCTCGCTCCCCTTGAGCGACATAAGTCAAACCCAAAAACCAATGGCTGATATTAATCTCCGGCGCTGCGGCTACTGCTTTGTTTTGAAAATCAAGCGCTTTGCCAAAATCTTTTTTCAAAAGATACAGACGACCAAGCAAAAATAAAACTTCCTGCTTGTTGGGCGAAATTTTTTCCGCCTTTAATAAATTTTCTTCCGCTTGATAATAATATCTCTCGTTAAACTTTTCCCCCAAAACCAGATATACCTGCCCGGCCCAGATTGGAAAACTCAAATCGTCAGGATAATTTTGCACCCCTTTTTCCAAAACCGCCGCTATTTTTAAAACGGTCTTTTCTAATTCCTGACTATTCGCAATTGCGCCGGCTTTATCAAATTTAGTGAATTGTTCGGCTAAAAAAACTGCGTTCTCTGATAAAAATGGAACCTTGAAAGACAGGGCTTTATCGACAAATCCCGTCCATTCCATCAAGGTTGAACTTAATTCCGCTTGGCGCATGAAATATGAGGATTTGAAAGAACGAAAATTGAAAAATAGGAGATAAAAAATAATCAATATGGCAAACAAAATAAAACCCCGCCTTGCCTTATTATTCTTGCGTAAACTGGAATCTGGCAAGCCGATTCTTTCGTTGACGACTGAATCCCCGCTTACGCGTGGATGACAGCTAAATTCATCGGACGCAGACACAAACGCCAAAAATAAAAACCATAAAATAAGACTGTTTGTTGTTTCAAATAAAAACAAATTAGCAATAAAATGGGCAACGGTGGTGGCAAATAAAATAAAATTTTTATTTTTCAACAAATAAAATCCGGCAAAAAATAAAATCGCCAAATATACAATTACTCCGCCCATTCCGCTCGTTACCCCAACCTCCAACAGCCAATTATGCGGCTTATCCCAAACCGTCTCGCTAAAACCATACTTTAAAAACTGTGGATTATAATTTTTATCAAACACCACTCCATAATTGCCCCAACCCCAACCTTGAAACGACCGCTCTTTAATTCCCTGCCAAGCGCTTTGCCAAGCCAGCAGACGAGTTTGAACAGTGCCTGAAGAAAAAGAAATACTCGTCAGGCCGGAAATAGAAGGAACAAATTTTTGCAAAACCGGTTTGTCTTTGAAAATAAAAAGAACAAAGAACAAAGAACAAAGAACAAACAAAGAAATGGCTGACCCAATCTTGATTTTTTTATTGTGGACGAAAAACAGACAAAGTGCTAAACCCAACAAAATCCCAGCGATTATTCCCACCAACGCGCCGCGATTGCCAGTGTCAAAAATAGTGTAAATAAATAAAATCAACGCGGCTAAAAACAGCCAACGGCATTTATTTTCATATTTCACAAATAAATATAAAGAAATTCCGGCTGCCAAAATCAAATAAGACGCTAGAAAGGCGCGATTGCCGATAATGCCGCCGCCGGAAGATGCCTGCCACGATTCAGGCAAAATATTAGGAAACAAGGCGGTAATGGAGACGAGAACGGCGACAATGACGGCAGTTAAAAAAAACGAACTGGATGGCTTCGCCTTGACTTTTGTGTCAAGACTCGCAATGACATTATATGAACGAAAAAAACTAACCATCAAAAAATAAAACACGCCAAAATGAAGCCAAATAAAGACTCCGTTGGCGCGTGCCTGATTACCCCAAAAGCTGTTGGATGGATTAACGCCAATAAGAGAGGTGACGAAGATGATGGTGAGAAAAAGGAGAATAGACCAATCAAGGAAATTAAATTTGCTGTATTCCTGCCCCACTATCCGAATCTTGGACAAGCTTCGCGGGGATGACAATTTACTCCATAAAAACAAAACTACCAAAACCTCCACAAAAATCTGAAAAATTATTGTCTTGCCAAAATGCCATGGAAAGAATGTGAAAGGGGTGAAGACCAACGGGAGGAGCATTATCAGGTAAAGGCTAAATTTTAAAATTGATCTATACTTAATTAAGGACATAAAATCAAATTTATTTTACCAAATTTCTCGCCAAAAAACAACAACCCCCCGCTTTTAGTGCGGGGAGTTGGTGGATGATAGTTTATGCTACTATCAAACAAATTTCATTAGTAAGTGAGGGTCTTTTGCGCGAGCGGAAGTTGACGGTCATTTCCAACAATAGTCGTTGACCCAGACACGCCATCACCCCAAAGAATACCATAACGAGTAGCGCCAGTACCGGAGACAGCCATAGAAACATGACTGTTCGGAATTGTTATAGACAATGATTTGGTGCTAGCCGCGTCAGTAGTATCCAAGGTGACAAAGAAGGTTTTGGAAGAGCCGGATGAGATCTCAACATTAGTCATATTACCATCTACAAAGTTGGTGTTACCCATTACCTTGGCAATGGTGGCACCTGTTATAAAGGTTGTCGTGCCTAAACTGGCAGTAGACAACGAATCCTTGTAAATAGTTAACACACGATCCGCGGTATTGGAGATGGTGGTGGATATACTGAAGTTAACAGCAAAAACTGTGGCAACATAACCGCCGGCGTTAGCCATATTCTGAATTGTGAACTTAGCAATGGTCTGCGCGGCATTGGGCGAAGAAGCTCCGGACGGCGCGTCACTTGCCCAAGCAATAGCAAGTTTAACGCGATAAAGCACAAACTCATTAGCGCGGACCTGACCGGTAACAGCAGCCACTTGAGTAGTAGTGCCGTTGGCTTCGAGAGTCAAAGGAGTGGTGGTACCGGCAGTATCACTCGTAGCTGTAAAGTTGCCCACGGCGATTACACTAGTTGCTCCTGACTGGGCGCCGGTTGCCGTAATTGGCAATTGGACTCCGGAAGTTGTGCCGTCGTAATCAGGAACCAAAGCCAGCTGAAAGGCCTTTCCTGTCGCGGTCACACCAAGATCCTGATAAGTTGTAAGGTCGGCTTTTACAGTAATAACCTTGGACTGATTAGCTGGCACAACATAATTGAAGCCGCTGAAGTTCGCGCCGGCATAAGTCGTAGTGGATAAAGTATTACTGGTTTGAGCGGAATTAAAGGCATTTATGGCTTGACCGATTTGAACACCATTTTCATCATAGAGCCTGATATTGCTTAATGTGCCGGTAGCTCCACTCATAACAGCGTTGCTCAATACCAATTCTGTAATGTTGATGTTTTCTGAAGGATCGGCGGTCAACTTAAACTTAGCCAAAGTTTGATCAGGAGCGCCCATAAGCAAATTAGTGGGCAACGGTGTATCAGAATCAATGGCCACAGTCAAACTGCCTGCAGTAGCAATGTAGGTATTCTGTAAGGTCACATCAGTGGAATAGCTGGCAGCAGTGCCGGTAAGCTTACCACTCGCTGTGACAGAGTCAAAATTGACAATTGGGGAAGCAGCTGTTTGACTATTGGACTTGATATCGGCGACCACATCAACCACATACTGTTCTCCGGCTTTGATGGTTATGACAGGAGAAATGTTAAAAGTATGTGATTGCACCGCAGAAGCGCCGCTGGCTGGATTGGATAATACCGCGCCCAATTGAGTGGCGCCATGCATCAGTTTCAAATTTTGAAGATACAGACTAGCATTGTAATGCGTGCTAGCAGTTTCTCCAGCGCTCACATCAACCACAGCTATCTGGGACACTTCGGCATCTTCACCAGCTCCGCCATTAACCACAAAAGAACCTATCTTCACGCCAGCGCCATTAACCGTACCGGTTGGGTTGGTTGAAATCTTATTACCAAACGACGAGTTTTTAGACACTGATAATGTGCCGGCGGCAATGGTTAAGGTGCGGCCAACTAACGCGGAAACTGTCGGGGCGTTTAATGAAGTTAAGCCCTGGGCAGTGCCGCCTGCAACATCAGCATGAACAGTCTGGGCGGCAGAAGAACTGCCGGTAATATCAGCCTTAATAGTTAAGACTGAAGTGGTGCCGGCGCGGACAATCCAAGTAGAGCCAAAGGTCGGCGCCCAATCAGTGCCATCGCAAGCTAATGAGCTTTGAGTGGTGCCAATCTGGGTGCCATCGGCTAATACTTTAAGATTTACCAATGTTCTGGCAGATGTGCTATTGGTACAATCGACAGTGATGGTGGTAATCTTAACATCTTCGCCATTGGCTTTGACATTAAACTTGGAGAGTAAAACACCAGTGGTGGAAGAAGCGATATTGCCGGTCGGTGAATCCACGGCCACAGACATTGATAAACTGCCTGAAGCAATGGTGTAATCAATGCCAGCGCCGGGAGAAACCACGGCAAAGCTGTCCAAGCCATTGTGCTTTAAGAACACGCCATAGCCCTTGTCATAAATAATCAAATCACCGGCATTCTGAAGAGAGGCGCGAAAGGTGCGAGTAGAACCGGAAACAATGTCAGCCTTCAAACTTAGGGTCTTAACTGTGCCTTTGGTAAAGGCGTAAGGAACGGCCGGTTTAATGGTCACGGTCTTATCCGCGGCTTCTTTAAATCAGCAATATTAAACGAGCCAATCAGGGTGAATTTGATACTGCGTAATTCCACATCCTGGCTTTGGGTAGTGGCGGTAAAGCGCCAAATTTCATAACCCACCTGGCCTGGGTCAACGTCAGCATCCGCAGTCGGAGACACATTAGCCAAAGCAAATTGACCTAAATCGGTCACAGTGGCCCCAGTCATAGTGTTGCTTTGAACCGGGAAATTGCCGGTGACAGCGGCGCCATCGGTAACAATGTCACCCAAGGCGACCACTTGGAAACCAACAGTAATACCAGCGGAAGCGCTGTTCTTAAGGTCAAACTTCACGGTGATGACTTTGGTCGTGCCCTTAGAAACAGTGAATAAACCACTGCTGTTGTTAAAAGTGAAAACTTTGGTAGCAATTGACGGGGATGACGCTAATTGCGTATCGCCATCATAAAGATACATATTAACCACGTCAGTATCGGCGGAAATGCCGGTGCGGGTTAATTTAACGGTTTTCACTTTAACATCGCCATCAGCGGCCGCGGTAAAGTTGAGTTTCATGGCCGGAATTAAGGCCTGAGCGCCATCAGTCGTATTGGTACTATCCGTTACTATGGTGGCGGCGACTGGCGTATCGGCAGCCAAAGCCACAGTCAATCCTGAACCGGCTACTACAGTGGTTCCGCCTCCAACTACAACAGCAGAGCCAGTCCCAGCCACAGTTTTCAACGCAACATCAGTCGCCATGTCAGTACCAGCAGTGTATCCATCCAAATTGGCGGCAGTCACCGCGTATTTGGTCTGGAAACCATTGGCAGTCAACACATCAGCAGACACTTTTTGTTTGCTGTTGGCCGCATTGACATAAAAATAATCAGAGCCGACCTTCACCAACGCGCCAACCGGATAGGATGCTGTGTTGACAGAAGAGCCAACTTTATAGACATAAGGGAAAATGGTTGGGTCAACATCATGAACTTTTTTGGCCCAATCACTGCCATACAATGATACGGCAATCGCTTCTGTTTCAACCCAGCGGATAGAACCGCCCGGTTCAACAGCGTATACTTTTGGATCTGTTTGAATCTTCACCAATTGGGTGCCGGCTTTGTAAGCCACTGTGCCTCCAATGGTGATATTGCCCATTTGGGCATCTGGAATTTTCTTCACCATGGACCAATCTTTGTACCATGAAAAGAAAACTTTATCGGTTGGGAAAGTATAGCGTTTGCCATCAGCGGAATAGTAAAACACATTTTTGGTGGAAGTGCCCTGAATCACATCACCGGCAACCAAAGCCACATCGGCCTTGACAACCAATGGCGCAACCAAAGCGGCGAAACCAATTGACCAAAGAATTGTGGTGAACACTACGCTCACAGTCAACGCTTTCTTTCCGATTTTTAATACATCGGTCATAAAATAATTATTTTTTGCGAATCGTGACCCGATTAAACTCGGATTTTAGACCCGCTGTTTAATTTTTAAGCAACTTCCCTCTGGTTTCCCAGAGTCGACCTTTGGTCTGTTGCCACTCGCCCCCTCCGGCAAGGATTTTTCTTATTAATTTATTTTTTAATTTCAATACTGCTCGTAGCGCTACTTGTCGGCTTGACTGCCGGCGCGATGATTACAGAACTTGTTGCGTTTTTTATTTCTACTGTTGGCAATGTGCTTGTTGTAATTTCCTGCATTGGAGCTTTTAAAATTACAGCGGCATCTGCTTTTACTTCAGCAACTTGAGTCAAAGCAGTGCCTTCTCTCAATTTGTCCATTGCGCCATTAAAATTATCTTTGGCCAATTCGTCTTTGGCTTGATTCAACGCCTCTTTAGCAACCCCGGCGCTTTGTTTAGCCGGCGCCATTAAAGTGGCGGCGTCTTGTTGTTCTTTTCTGGTGGTAGGCACTCCGGCCGGAGTGGATGTAACAATAGTGTTGATTTGCGTTTCAACTTGGTTGACTTTCACTTCCAATGCCTTTAATTTGCTGTCCACCGCGTCTTTAACTTCTTGTGCCGGCATTGTTGCCCCATCTGCCTGATGTTTTTCAACCATTACCTCAACCGCTTTCACGCCTGTTTCAACTGTTGTGGCTGTGGCCTGCTTGACTTGCTCCTGCACAGACAAAGTACCTGTCAAAGGAGTTGGTTCTGTTTTAACATCAACTTTCAAATCTTCTTTGGTTTGCTCCAATGATTTTTGAATTTCAGTTGTTTTTTGTTCAACAACTTTTGCCACCTCCACGGCCTGATTGGCAGAAACACCGGACGGCTGTGACGCGCTATTTTTCATCGCGTCCAAATTACCTTTAACTTGCTCTAAATCCTTTTTCAAATGAGTGACAGCTTCTTCAACTTTTATTTTCTTGTCTTTTTTGGATAAATTGCTTTTAACTATTTTTTTCACTTCTTCAGCGCGGCGACCGGCAAACTCGGCGCGCAATTTTGTTTCTTGCGGTTTGGAAGCCAATGATGTCTGAACATTTTCCGTGGCTAATTTCACAGAATACATCGCGTCGCCAGGCAAGCTGTCGTATGACGCGCTCACTGTTGTCACCCAGCTACCGGTTACCAAACTAATCACCAAAATCATTACGGCCGCAGGCTTCATTATATATGACACTGCTTGGCGCGGCATAAAAACATTCATGAAATTCCAAACTTGAACAAATTGAAAAGACGGCGCTTCGGCTTTGGCCGGCGCTAAGGTATTTTTAATTTGCATGAGTAAAATTTCCCGATTGCCTTTCAACCATTCAGCGCGAGGAAGCCCCACACCTTGCAAGGTGTGGAGCGATTTGATTTGATTTTTGAGTTCTCTGTTAAACATTTTGATTTTGATCAATGATCTTTCGCAATGTTTTCAACGCTCTGTGAATCAACACTCTGACATTAATTGATGATTTATTTAAAATCGAGGCGATTTCTCCAGCATCCAATTCGTCAATGTAGCGCAAGGTCAGAACTTCACGATATTCTTCTTTTAACAATCGCAGGCCTTTCATGATATTTTGACTGTCGCTTTTCACTGCCATTTTTTCAACTGTTGCTCCCGCATCGGAAATTTTTTGTAAAAATGTCTCGTCAAGATTTATTTCGTGGGTGGATTTTTTTCTGTAAAAATCAATCACCAGATTGCGCGCTATTTTGTAAAGCAGTCCGCCGAACTTTTCAATTTCTTTATTTTTATTCACATACTCCCAAGCCTTGAGAAAAACCTCGGCCGTCAAATCTTCGGCATCCATTGACGACGAAACCTTGAAGTAAATGAAACGATAAATCTTTGGCGCGTACAAATCATAAAGCTGACCGTAGATCTCGGGTTCATGTTTGGTTTTCAACTGATACAGTAGCCATTTTTCTTTTAAATGATCTGACATTTATATAGACGAAATTAAAAAGAAAATGTTACACCCCTGCGTCCGTTTACCGGCCCCTGGTTTAGCAACATTTTCCCTTAAATTAGCTTAACTTTTGTATCATAGTTATTGGGAGGAAGTATAGCAGAAATAGCAGGAATTGACAAGTTTTAAAGGTAAAATGATTGCGGCGGCGGGCGGAGGCAATGTGATTTTCTAAAGCGAGGATTGTTTGAGCAAGGCCGAGGCCAATCATTTAAGTCCTTGGCTGGTTGGCCGAGGCCGGTGGCTCTGACCGAGTCAGAGCCACGCGAGTTATCCGAGCAAAGAAAATTACTTGCCGAGTATGTCTGCATCAAATTTGTCTACACTATACTATACAAATTACTTATACACAGGTGTTGAAAAATCTTTGCTAAAACTAGCTAACTGTGGATAAATTTGTATAGATTATACTATACAAATCTTTAATAAAATTTTAAAAGTATTGCTGTAAGAAGTATTGACACATTTAAATACGGGTGTTAATCTGAATTTGTATACACTAGTCTATACAAATATGTCTGATATTATTCGTCTAAGCATTTCCGAAGCCAGCCGTCTTTTTGGCGTTAACGCACAGACAATCCGTCGCGGTATCAGACAACAAGAAATTTCATATTCTGTTGTCCGCAATCGTTATCAACTAAACTTTGAAAGTGTGCTCAAGTGGTCACAACGCCGCACTACCATTCAAAATAAATTGGCAAAAAATGGCATAGGTCAATATGTGGATAAGTGGAAAATCAAAAATCCCCTTTACAGCCCAAACCCCAAAGTTATCCCCACCACTTCAAACAAGACTGGCACCACTCACCCGCCAACAAAATAATCATTTACTCTTCGTCTCTCTTCTGGTAAAATATCTAACGTATGATGGAAGATAAAAACATAAAACCATTGGAGGGAGAAGTAATGAAGATTAAACAATCACCAACATCGGCTGTGAAGTCAGGTGTTTTTATTGGTACTTTGAATTTTGTAATGTCGCCTGCTAAAAAAATCACCAAGCCGCTACATCGTCACTATCATCACAAGTATCACGGCAAATACAAACATGCTAAAAAAATATTTATCTTTGATATGGTTTTGGTGGCAGCTGCTACAGCACTTTTGGCTACCAGTTTGTATTTCTTTTTTATCAAACCACAAGAAAATTTTTTAAACATTTCTCTAAAACAAAATCAGAAAATTAAAATAGGCGAAACACATGATTTAACATTTCAACTTACTAATCTTACGAACCAGCCACTATCTGAACTTTCTGTGAAATTTGAATTTCCTGCGTCGTTTGTTATAAAAAGCTCTCCTCCAAAATTCAACCCTGAAACCAAAACTTTGACAGCTGATTTATTAAAAGAAAAAGAAGCTTTGAACTTGCCTTTCCAAGGCGCTGTTTTTGGAGCGATCAATGAGACACAAAAAATTATTATTCATGCGCAATTTAGAGAACATAAAAATCAAACCTTGGAGGAGCAAATCGCGACTATTGATTTGAATTTGTCAGAGCCGGCTATTGCTGTCAGTTTGGAAACGCCTGAAACAATAATGGTTGGACAAAATTTCAACATAATTGTTAATTACAAAAACAACACTTTATCAAACATAGAACAAATAGCGCTTGCGCCAACATTGCCCAATGATTTGGCTATTGTTTCCAACAACGCAGTTTTGAAAGACGGTTTTTGGATTTTAGAAAATTTAAAACCGAATCAATCCGGCCAAATTCAACTTATTGGATTCTTGCGCTCCAAGCCAAGTTCGGGAAGCATCGCTTTAACATTGCAAACATTTTTGGCCAATGGCAAAGAAAAACATCTACAAACATCATTAATAAAATACTCAACTGTAATTGACAACGGCTTGAATTTATCAGCCAACCCAATAAACGATAAAAACTATTTAAAACCTGGGGAAGAAACAACCGTGGAAATTCATTATCAAAATAAGACTGGTCAAACTTTGAAAAATATCAATTTTAATTTAAATTTGCCGACCGGCCTTACAGGCAATACAACGCAATCAACTAAAAAAGAAATCGTACCTGAAGAAACGAATACAGTAGAATTTAAAATAAAATTGGCTGAAAATTTTGATGCCGGCGCAATCACATCCGCTGGGCTAGCTCTCCGTCCTTTTGTTTCATTTTACATGGCAGATAAACCCACCGAACTTTTGCGTTCTTTCGCACCAACATTGAATATAAAAATTGCAAGTCAAATCAAATTGCATGCCGAGGCGCGATATTTCACAGACGAGGGCGATCAATTGGGTCGCGGGCCAATACCTCCAAAAGTCGGACAAGTTACCAAATATTGGATTAATTGGTTTGTGACAACAGCGCCAAATGCAATTAAAAATGTAACTTTGTTGGGGCGCTTGCCTGAAGGTGTAATGTGGACCAATAAAACAAATGTTGCAGAAGGTGAGGCAATAAAATTTGACACTATCACTCGTTCTATTTCTTGGCAAATCGATAAATTGGAAGAAACTCCCGGCAACCGTTGCCCTTGCTCCGGTATTGGATTTGAAGTAGCTATAAATCCGGAAATTGAAGATTCTGGAAAAATTTTAACACTTTTAAATCAACTCTCAATACAGGCCACTGATGAAGCAACTGGCGAGGAATTGAAAGAATCTTCTCCAAACATCACGACTGATTTAATTAAGGATGATTTGGCTAAAGGAAAAGGTGTGGTGCAATAAAAAAGCTCTTACCAAGTCACCTTTTGACGCCTCTTGACAAAGAGGCGTTTTTGTGCTATAATACAGGGTTAAAATTTGAGCTAGATTTAGCTCAAATGGCAACTAAAAATATGAAAATAGCAATGATCGGACAAAAGGGACTGCCTGCTGTCTGGGGCGGAGTGGAACGACATGTGGAAGAATTAGCCACACGTTTAGTTAAAAATGGTCATCAAGTGACTGTTTATTCCCGCAGCTGGTATTCACAAAAACGCTCTAAATATCAAGGCGTGATTTTGTGTTTTGTCCCATCAATTCACACTAAAAATTTGGATGCAATCACTCACACTTTGTTTTCAACCATTGACGCTTTGCGCCACGATTTTGATATTATACATTATCACGGCGTTGGACCTGCTTTACTTTCTTTTATCCCTCGCTTGTTAAAACCGCACGCAAAAGTGATTGCCACTTTTCATTGCCAAGATCGATTACATGGCAAGTGGAGTTTTTTTGCTAAAATAATGTTGAAACTTGGTGAATTTGTGGCTTGCAAATTTCCGCACGAAACAATCGTGGTCTCGCAGACATTGCAAAAATATGTAAAAGAAAAATATAATTGCGAAGCGGTTTATTTACCCAACGGCATCACTGCGGCTGACCAATCAAATGAACTGACTTTGGAAAAATTTGGTTTAAAAAAAGACCAATATATTTTAGCTGTTTCGCGCTTGGTGTCTCACAAAGCCATTCATTACTTGATTGAGGCCTTTCGCCAATTAAAGAAAAAACAGCCGACATTGGCTGAAAATTTAAAATTGGTGATTGTTGGTGACGGCTCTTTCACTGACCATTATGTGGAATATCTGCGCGCGATGACACGGGATTTGCCTGACATTGTTTTTACCGGCTGGCAAAAAGGCGCGGAATTGTCTGACTTGTTTTCCGGATCTTTGTTTTTTGTGCATCCTTCGCAGTCCGAGGGCTTGCCCTTGGTGGTATTGGAAGCAATGAGCTATGAAAAAGCAGTGATTGTTTCTGATATTCCGGAACATCAAGAAATTATAATTGATAAAAGATTCTTATTTGAACACAATAGCGCGGCTGATTTGAC
>Ga0076129_111_pt1 | contig 39075 bp, 40 predicted proteins | sample RifGroC2_FD_67715 | JGI IMG/M metagenome (GOLD analysis project Ga0076129, IMG submission 67715) | Parcubacteria (Magasanikbacteria) bacterium GW2011_GWC2_41_17 | reverse complement strand
GTGGTGAATAATTACAAAGCGCCAGACGCGGAAGATTTTTCTTTTGCCGATTTGCTTTTGGAAATCAATCAAATTAATGGCATCAATCGCATTCAGTTTGTTTCAGTTGACCCGCAATATATTGATGATGAAATGCTTGAGGCGTTGGCATTGCCCAAAATTATAAATTATCTGCATCTTGCCGTTCAATCCGGAAGCGACAAAATTTTGAAAAAAATGAATCGTAAATATACTGTGGAGAAATTTTTAAAAATTGTGGAAAAAATCAGAAAAGTCCGGCCGGATATTGCTTTGGGCACGGATATTATTGTTGGTTTTCCTGGCGAAACAGAAGACGACTTTCAAAAAACTGTTGAATTATACAAGACGGCTGATTTTGATATTGCCTACCTCGCGCAGTACAGCCCGCGCCCGGGCACAGCCGCGGCGCGCTGGGCTGATGATGTGCCGCATTTGGAAAAAGAGCGTCGGTGGCGAATTTTACAAAATTTAATGGAGGAAATTGTGTTGCGAAAAAATCAAAAATATGTCGGACAAACAGCCGAGGTATTGGTGGAAAAACGCGTGGACACGGAGAAAAATATCTATGCTGGCAATTCACGGGAGTACAAGCTGGTGGAGTTTGAGAGCAAGGTTGACATGATTGGTAAAATTGTGAAAGTGAAGATAGATAAAGCTGAAATGTGGCGGTTGGTGGGTGAAATATTGTAAGTTGACAGAAATTGGCAGTTGTGGTATAAAATATAGTCAATTGTTCTTTAACTTAATCTAAACTTTAAAACCATGAGGGGAAAGATATGCTGAAAATGAGGATTTTTAGTGTTTTTTTCTCCTTATGGCAAGGAGAGACTCGCGCCTCGGGCAGGGGCAATAGATTTTCGGGCTAACCGCCTGAAAGTGGAGGATACCATGGGAAAGTACGATGAATGGAGCAGGGGTGATGATGAGGCCCTGCTCAACCGCCTAGGAATAGAGACGGCGCGTCGCATTGCTAAGGGCGAATTGCAGGTGCAGTTTGCCAATGGCATGGCGGTTGTGAAACCGGCTATTGTCTCGCTTTTTGACAAACACGGCCGTCGCATTCCGCCAGAGGGGCTTAAGTCATTGGTGGCGGATGCCAATCAGGATTTCTGTCTTAAGCAGCCGAAGCTGGATTACGGCCGGTTGATTGCTCGCGCGGTCGAGTTTTTGCAACAAGGGCCAATCATGTCCGCGGCGGAATTTGAAGCCCGCTCCAACGCGATTCTAAAGCAGATCAAATCAGACAAGCAATTGGTCAATTTGCTCAAAGGTGTTTACTTGCCGATTGTTCTGCCGCAGATGGCGGGGAATGATTACGGTCAGATGTTGGGCGAGGTGTTTCTAACGGCTGTGGAAAGATCCTACACCACGACATTTACCGATCGGTCATTCAATAATTATCAGCGTGGAGAATTGACCGGCAAAATAACTATCGCAGTTGGCGTTCGTCATGAGCAGCTCATCGCCAAGATGGCCGTGGGCTCGGTAGTCGGAATCTATTTTCCGACCGCGCTACACGGATTTTCTATTCCGGCCGCTCGTGAGCAAATGGCTTCTCTGCCGGATAATGTCATTCTTTCCGGCGGTTTGGATATTGCTGTGGCTATGGCAATGTATCCTGAAATCCTCGCCCACGATTTCAACACTCCAGGACTGGACATGGCCGCTTTGCAGTTTGGCTCCGCCGATTATTCGCTTTTCTTCAATGCGTTCGACAGCCGCCTCCGCTTCATCCGCAGGGGCCTTGGTGCCTATGGCTATTTCTCTGGGGGTCTGCTCCTGTATTTTGGATCAAGGATTTTGGTCTTTGGTTCAAAATCTATTTCAGAGCCGATTCACAGACGCGTGACAGTAATGTCGCGCGTCTTTTTTATTTTTCAAAATTTTGGTATACTTGGATTGAGAGTAGGCCGATGCGCTTTGGTTCACGGATCAAAGCCGCCGAAATTCTTGATTCTTCAAGCGCGGCAGAGTTTGGCAATTTAAGGATTGTCAAAGAGTACGCGAAGAATTTAGACACTACTTGCTTTTTTCTGGTGTTCACACCTCATAAGGGCATGGAACAGAATAAATTTATTTTGATCTTGGATGGAAAAAAGCAAATTTTGGAGCTCCGCCGATTATTCGCTTTACTTCAATGCGAACGACAGCAACCTCAACTTCAACCACAGGAACCTTGATGCCTATGGCAATTACTCTGGGGGTCTGCTCCTTCTCGGGTTGTGTCTAGAAAAAAACAGGGAGCGCGTTTGCGCTCCCTGTTGCGTTATAGAAGCGATTTTTGCCAACCGCCCAACATTCGACCGATTTCCTGCAGATATTTTTGTAATTCTATGTATTTTTTAATGTCCAGCATTTTGAGTTCTTTGGCCAGTCGCAAGAAAATTTTTAGCGCGTCAAATTTTACATTGGCCTGTTGAACCAGCCGTTTTTTATCAAGAAGCGGCGCGCCGCCGGCCGCTAAAAACAGTTCCAAAGTTTCCAATAAGTATTTTTCGCATTTGGCGCCAAGAGCGTATTTGTCTTTTTTTGGGAACAATTCCAGATATTGATAAAATATTTTGTAGAGTTCAATGCTTTTAGTCACCAGTGGTATTTCTATTGGTTTTGTAATATTATGCAAATTGTCCATACGATTTTTGACAGATTAATTGATTTAGAGAATATATTTTTGTCTTGGAATGAATTTAGAAGAGGCAGGATTGAGAAATTTGATATTCAGCTTTTTGAACGTCATTTGGAAGATAACATTTTTCAACTTTCCGAGGAGTTGATGTCGGGAACTTATCAGCACGGTTCTTATCATACTTTTCACATTTGCGATCCAAAGCCACGCGTAATCAGCAAGGCCTTGGTTCGCGACCGCTTGGTTCACCATTTGGTTTTTCACGAGCTTTATCAAATTTTTGATCCGACTTTTATTTATCATTCCTATTCTTCCCGACTTGGCAAGGGCACTCATTTGGCTGTCTCTAATTTGGCCATGGCCGCTTGTCGTTTAAGTCATAATTATACACAGCCAATCTATGCGTTGAAATGCGACATCAAACAATTTTTTGCCAGCGTGTCTCACCAAAAACTGTTGCAGTTGATAAAAAATAAAATCAACGATACCCAATTTTTGTGATTGACGGAAAAAATAATCAACAGTTTTTCTTCAGGGATAAATTCTTGGGGGGGGGGCTTGAAGGAAAACAATTTGAAATTCGGTTTACCCATAGGCAATGTTACTTCGCAAATTTTCGCTAATATTTATTTGAATGAATTAGACCAGTTTGTAAAAGATCGGCTAAACGTATCATATTATTTTCGTTATGCCGATGATTTTGTTATTTTACACCGTAACCCCGGTTATCTGAAAGCTAAATTAATATATATTGATGATTTTTTAAAAAATAAATTATCTCTGCGGCTTCATCCCGATAAAGTGGAAATCAGGAAATTTTCTCAAGGTATTGATTTTCTCGGTTATGTTGTTTTGCCGTATCGCATTGTTCTGCGGACAAAAACCAAACAGCGAATGTTTAAAAAGCTGCGGCAAAAAATGTTGGAATTGAACCGCGGTTTGATTACATCTGAAAATTTTAATCAAATTGTGCAGTCATATTTGGGGGTCTTGAAGCAGGGAAATAATTACGAGTTGGCCGTGCGAGTAAAAAATTTAGTCGGATTGTATGGGCATTGACAATAATTGTGAAATTTGTTATCCTATTCTGTAGTTCTTTAACTTAATCTAAACTTTAAAACCATGAGGGGAAAAATATGCTGAAAATAAGGATTTTTAGTGTTTTTTTCTCCTTATGTTGAGGGGGAACCCGGGCCTCGGGTAGAGGCGCACACTTTTGGGTTTTTAGTCCAAGGAGTAAGATCATGAGAACTTTGACCAGAAAAGAAGTGGCGATCCTGGTGGAATTGCTGGGCGGTGATGAGGTGGCGAGGGTGATGGTCAACAGGGCGCGCTTGCCGGAGGATTGGATACACCCGAAGTATCCCGATTTGACTGGCGGACAGGTGGAGGCCTTTCTCAACATCGCGCTGGCTAAAATCGGTGCGGAGCGCTTGCCGGACATATTAGCAGGACGTTTGATGCCGAAATGGGAAAAAAACGTTCAACTCTTGGTGGACAAAAATGGTCGATGTATTCCGGACGGATTGCTGAGTAACGTTGTTGGCGCCAATCGCAATTTTTTCCAGAACCAACCAACTTTGGACACCGCGGGCATTACCGCGCTTCTCGCTCGGCACAAGGAATATTGTCATTTTCCCTGCGCGGCATTTCCATCTGTGAATGAGATAGAAACTCGATACGCGGCCATCCTGCAGTGGTTGAATCTGCCGGAGAATGAGGAGAATGGGGCGAAGAACCTTCTCAATGTTCCTCACTTCCTCGGCGTCCTTCCTCAGATTCCGGCTGGTGATCACGGCGCGATTTTGGAATCGCTTGTAGAAGCCGCTGGTCGGTCATACATCAAGCAATTTCCAAATCGAAAATTCTACAACAATCTGCGCGGTCAGCTCGTCGACAATGTCAAGATCGCGGATAGCGCGCGTTATGGCGAATTTGTCCGTCGCGCGACCACAGGATCGCTCGTTTGGGCGAGTTTCCGCACTTGCTTGCAGGGATTTTCCATTCCGGCCGACCGCGAGCAGGAAGCCAGAATGCCAAGCCGCTTCATACTTTCCGGCGGTTGGGATACGGCCGCGGACATCATCGGCTATCCTGAAATACTGGCTCGTGATTTCAACACGCCCGGGCTAGACATAGCCGCTTTGCAGTTTGGCTCCGCCGTTTATTCGCTTTGCTTCGTTGCGGGCGGCAGCGGCCTCGACTTCAACCACAGGTACCTTGCTGCCTATGGCGATTCCGCTGGGGGTCTGCTCCTTCTCGGGTGTATTTTGGATCAAGGATTTTGGTCTTTGGTTCAAAATCTATTTCAGAGCCGATTCACAGACGCGTGACAGTAATGTCGCGCGTCTTTTTTATTTTTCATTTTTTTGGTACAATTGCTGTCGCCATTCCAGTTGGCATTGACAGACAGTTGACATTAAACTGTAAACCATGCTATATTGACTACCCCGAATATGGAAATTAAACCGGTTCAAAAATTGTCCAAATTAGTTGTAGTTCTTGGTCCGACCGCCTCCGGTAAGACCGATTTTAGCATTGAACTGGCGAAAAAATTTAACGGCGAAATTATTAGCGCCGATTCGCGTCAGATTTACAAAAAAATGAATATTGGCACGGCCAAAGTGCGAGGGGCTTGGCAAAAAGACAAAGTTACCGGCGAGAAGGTTTTTGTTTATGAAAATATCCCCCATCATTTGGTGGATTTTATTGATCCCGGTGATGAATTCAGTTTGGCGCAATTTAAGGCCTTGGCCATAGCACGAGTCAACGAAATTATTAGCCACGGTAAATTACCAATGCTTGTTGGCGGAACAGGTTTGTATATTCAGGCAGTAGTTGATAATTTATTAATTCCCGCTGTGCCTCCGAATAAAAAACTGCGCCAATCTTTGGAAGAAAAAACCAATCAAGAATTGGTGGAATTGTTGAAAAAATTGGATCCTGTTGCGACGCGCACAATTGATGCTGATAATAAACGCCGATTGATTCGAGCGTTAGAGGTGTGCATTTGGACAGGTAAAACATTTTCCGGCCAGCAGAACAAAGGCGAGTCGCTGTTTGAGTGTTTGCAAATCGGTTTGAGCGTGCCGCGCGATGAATTAAACAGTCGCATTGCCGAGCGAGCTGAAAAAATGATGGAACGCGGGCTTTTGGAAGAAGTGCGCGCTTTGGTAAAACAGCGTTATGGCTGGAATCTTCCTTCAATGAGCGGCACAGGCTACAAACAATTTGCCGGTTATTTTAAAAAAGAAATTTCTTTGGAAAATACGGTGGAACTTTTAAAACGCGATACTCGACGGTATGCCCGGAGGCAAATGACTTGGTTTAAGCGAGACGCCAAAATCAAGTGGGTGGATAATGTAGCCGACGCGGCCAAATTGATAATGGAGTTTTTAAATTAACGATGCAGGTAGGCCTGCCAGCCGGCAGAGCGATATTTTTTGGCCTCGGCAATGGGATCCGGCGTTGTATAGATTCCCCGTCCGACAATAATAATGTCGGATTTTTGTTGGCCAATAACATTAGGTTGCCAGCGGCCAGTTGCACCCCAGGAGTAAAATTAATAAAACACGGGTCTTCAATGATTTGGCGCGTGGTGATAAAACCAATTACAAAATCCTTGTTATCTAAAGCCATTTGAATTGTTTTTTGGGTATATTCGCCTTGCGCTAAAGTGCCTTTAGAGCTCATTTCCGCGAGTAAAAGCAGTCCGCGGTTTTTGGGTAGGCCAATTTCTTTCAGCCCATGAATAATTCCCGGACCGGGCACGGTATGGGCGTTGGTAATATGCGCCCAGTCGGCAATATGATAAATGCCGCCTTGGTATTGTTCTTTGACTGTGTTGCCAATGTCGGCGAATTTGCGATCTTCAAAAATTAAAAAATTGTGTTTTTCCCATAGTCGCTGGAGTTTGGTGATAAGTTCTGTGTCAAAGTCCTCAATAATATCAATATGTGTTTTCAAAACGCAGATGTGCGGCCCGAGTTCCGAGGCGATTTGCAAAAGTTCTTTTTTAGTTGTCACGTCAGCGGCAAGAGCGAGATTGGTTTGTTTGTCGTCCATGAGTTGGAGTAATCGTTTGGCTGTTAGGTTGACGCAGAGTTTGGCGCGTTCCGAATAGGTGAGCATATTAAGTTTGATTATTGGTAATAAATTTTTTTATTTTTGTCGCCATAGTTGTTTCCAGTTTGCTTGCGTTGTGCAGCGCATCAATTATTTCCGTAATGGTAAAAACCGCGTGTAAATTATATCCTTTTTCCGTTAAATGTTTTTTGCCGCCTTGCTCGCGATCAATTAAAATAATCACATCGCTCATTTTCAATCCCTCTTTTTCCAGCGGCTCAATGATTTCAAAAACACTGGAGCCGCTTGTAACCAAATCTTCCACTACGAGCACTTTTTGTCCCGGTGTAAAAGCGCCTTCAATGGCTTTTTTAGTGCCGTAGTCCTTTACTTCTTTGCGGCGCATAATCATGGGGATATTGTGTTCCAGTGAAATGGCCGTGGCAATAGGCAATGCGGTGTATGGCACGCCGCAGACCAGATCAAATTGTAATAAGGCGACTTTTTTCCACATGGCCTCGGCTACCATTTTGAGAATGCCAGGATAGGAAATTATGACGCGCAAATCAATGTAAATTGGCGACATTATGCCACTTTTTAATTTAAATTCACCGAATTTGACAGCGTTGATGTCAAAGAGTTTGAGGATGAGGTTGGTTGACATATAATTGCATAATTTTTTTCTATAAGTTATACTCAAATCATATCATTCCTAAGTCGTTTTTACCACATGCAAATATATCAAGTAAAATCAGACAAACTTCACGGCACCAATTTTAGTGAAGTGTGTAAAAAAGCGTTTGAGCTGTATAGGGTTATCAAGAAAAAATCCAAAAGACGGTCTTATGTCAGGTCGGCATATTTTAATAAAGAAAAAATTTTTCTGGAATTATTCTGGCAACACCTGCACGAAAAACTTAACCATCGAGATAAGGTTAGACGGGTGAGATTTTTCCCATGCGCGATAGAGCTTGTGCAACATACTAAATTTGACCCCGAATCCAAAGAAAATGTGGATAGAAAATCCGAGATATTGCATCGTTTTGCCGGAAAGACAAAAAATGGAGAAATATTTTTTGTACAGATTAAGGAAGATAAAAAGAGCGGGCAAAAATGGTTTATGTCGGTTTTCCCGATTGATTAGGCATAAAACAAAAAAGACCTTCCGCCAGCTTGGGGCTTATGAACCCCGGCCGAAAGCCTTTTCTAAATATATTGTATCAAATGCTTGCGTTTTTGTCAAGGAGCGCCTGTGGATAGAAAAAACAGAAATTTTGTATATTTGAAATAATAAAATGGTTTTTTAGCTATATTTAAAATATTTATGACAACACCAGACACACAAGAACCAAATCTAAATATATCACAGCAAGACCAAGAACCAAGGCCTGCGCCAGCTACCGATGAAGAATCTGTTGTAATTCCAACACAATACGACGGGTTGCCTAGTGAAATTGTTGAAGAATCATGGCAAAATCCAGCATATCTTGATGCTGAAAAAAATAATGTGGAAGCCGGCAAGCGACAAAAAGCTATAGAGGCAATCAGACAAAAAGAAGCAGCTAGAGAAATGGAAAAAACAAAACAAATTAGTGAAAGATATGCTGTATTGTCTGACAAACAGAAATCAGAATTTTCTAGCGCTCAAAAAGATGCCGTTCAGGCGCTGACAGAACACATCCAAGGCCAAAGAAAAATTGACGGTTTATCTATCGAAGAATCTTTTGTGTTAAATAAATTGCAAATCGCTTATGAGGAATTTAAAAGAGAAAATCCGGACAAATTATTCGACTCCAATTTTTTACAAGGCATTGACCGCAAAGTTTATGACAATCTTGCCCAAAGATTGACTTTTAAAGTTTTGGAAGCCAAACAAGTTGTTGGCGATCAAGAAAAAGCAAACACCATCAGACAAGATTTGGACATTCCAGTCAAGGACGTAAAAATCCCAGATATCATAACAAAAAAAGAACCGGCGCTGTCAACTGCCGAACAGATCAAAAAAGCTTTTGAGGCGATCGGTGGTGGAGTTGGGGCAGGAGTTATCGCAAAGGTTCAAGAATATGATGAAAGGATAAGAGCGGCCAAAGCCGGTAAACCAATAAAATCAGGGGATACTGAACAGGGGTTGTCGGTGGATTTTAAATCTTTTACAAAACAGGAATGGACTGAAAATTTTGATATCAAAAAATTTCAAAAATCAAGAGAGTCACAAAAAAGAGCTCTGGAAATTAAACCCATTGATATTGATCAAATAAATGAAAATGTCGGAATTGAAAAAAGAAAAATTGATTCAAAAAATATCAGTTTCAAGCAAGATGGTGAAAACATTAAAGTACTTTATTCCGGGCAAGAGTGGTACTCTGTAAATGGTCAATTGATGGAAAAAACGGTTGGAGGTAAAAAAATTAAAGTGATAATAAGTAATGACAGCTCTGCTCCGCATGCGTCTTACGAATCATCATCCGATACCTATACTATCGGACCAAAAGCACAGGAGGAATTTGAAAAAGATCCGGAAATGTTTTTGTCTTCAATCAACCATGAAATAGCTCATGATGAATATTTCACGCTTGACGCGAAACAACAAAAAGAAATTTCTGATTTATTTTTGCAAGATTCCGGCTTGCAAGATATTTTGAAAAAATTCGCCTCCACGCTTTACGCGGATAAACTAAAATTAGGAACAGAAACAGCAGGTGAAAGTTATTTGAGGGTTCATGATGTAAATAATAAAGCTACCACAGAAAACACGCTCACGCCTGAAGGCCGAAAAGGATTAAAAGATGCGCGAAGCATTGTTTTTGAATTTAATGGTAAAAAAAGAGAGATTTTAGTTGGTTTATTGATAACTGAATTGATTTCATATATGTCATCGTTTGAAATAAGTCAGAGTGTTTTTGATAAAGTTGCTGAAAATGGAAGAAGTGTCCGAGGCGGAGATGATCCAAGATATGATGTTGTTAAAATGTGCCATGATTATATTAGAAATAATCCAAAGATATCCGGCCAACTTGAGAAATTTAAACTTTTAGGACGAAAATCGGAAATAGAGCAAATTTTTATTGATCTTTTTAAAAAATAATTTTAGATAAAATATTTTTTCTTCCCGCTTTTTTCGCGATGATAAACTCCAAATTCTTTTATTTTGTTTGCCACCTCGCGCGTGACTACCGGCCCGTGGGTGCACAGGCAAATGCCCAAATCATCCATCGCGCACTGGCCGCAAATACCCACGCCGCATTTCATGTATCGTTCAAGGCAGATTTCCGCGTCAACATTGTATTGATTGCAAATATCCAACACTTTTTTTTCCATTAATTCCGGCCCGCAGGTGACGATAAACTTGGGTCGCGAGTCAGCGGTGATAATATTTTTTAATAAATCAGTGATCAGCCCCTTTTGGCCGGAACTGCCATCGTCAGTGGCAATGCGCAATCGGATATTGTTCAATCTTTGGGTGAATAGCAGAGAGTCCTTATTTTTTGCGCCAATGCAGAAATCAATGTTATTATTGCCTTTGATAATCAGTTCTTCCGCTAAAAAAGCCAGGGGCGCCGCGCCATAGCCGCCAGCCACCATTATATGATGTATATCCGGTTTGATGGAAAAACCAACGCCATACGGGCCGTCAATGCCCACGCGGTCGTTGATTTTCATTTCAAATAATTTATCAGTTAAGGCGCCGCGTTTGAAAATTGTGAGGCCGAATGTTCGGCCGTCATCAAAAGAAATAGAAAACGGTTTTTGATCAATTCCAGGCAGCCAGAGCATTACAAATTGCCCGGGTCGGCTTTTCAAATTATGTGGAAAATAAAAAGTTTTGACACTGGATGTTTCATCAATGATTTTAGTGATTTTTAATGAATGCATATTCCTCTAATTTCTTCCAAATTTTTAATTCCTTCTTCCGTCATAATTTTTTCCATTTCATCCGTTATCTTGTTAAAAGCGTTTTCGCCGCGATAATACACAGCTGAACCAATACCAACGAGAGTGGCGCCAGCCATGATCATGGCAAGCGCGTCTTCGCCTGAAGTAACGCCGCCGGTGCCAATAATTGGAATTTTTATGGTCGAGCAAATATCATAAACACATTTGAGAGCCACTGGAAAAAGCGCCGGACCGGAAACCCCGCCATGTTTATTGTGTAAAATTGGTTGGCGCATTTTTACATCAATCGCCATACCCGAAAGAGTATTAACCGCGCAGATGGCATCAGCTCCGGCTGCCTCTGCCGCTTTGGCGATTTCCGTAATGTTTGAGGCGTTGGGTGACAATTTAATAATAATGGGGATTTTGGTTTTTTCTTTAACTTTTTTTGTGATAATAGTTACAGCCTCGGTGGAAAAAGCAAACGGCCGGCCAAATTCATGACTGACATTGGGGCAGGAAAGGTTCAATTCCAAAAAATCAATCGGCGCCGCGGAGATTTTTTCCGCGAGTTCGCCAAATTCATCATGGTGTCCGCCGAAAATACTCGCGATAAGCGGTGTCGCGCAGAGTTGTTTGAATTTGATAAATTCTTTCACTGCTTCAACTACGCCAGGATTGGATAGCCCCACGGCATTGAGAATATAGTACTTTTTGCTGATAATGACGGGATTGGGGTGGCCCGGCCGCGGTTCCAAAGACACGGATTTAGCAGTCACGCCACCCGCGCCGTTTTGCACGGTACGATGTAAACTGGCGGCTGTCAAACCCAAAATACCCGAGGCCAGCACCAGAGGATTAGAAAATTGTTTTTTAAGAAAATTAGTTTGCAGCATATTCCAATAGCCATAAAATCATAGCTTTTTGCATATGCATCCGATTTTCCGCTTGATCAAAAATCACGGAATTTGGGTGATCAATGGCGTCTCTTGAAATTTCATAACCAACATGGCAGGGCATACAGTGCATAATTTTTGCTTGTGGCGCGTATGTATTGATTAATTGCGCGTTGAGCTGATAGGGCATAAATATTTTTTTGCGGCGTTCATATTCTTCAATAAATTGCGGCTTGACTTTTCCATTTTCAAAAAATTCCATGTCCATCCAGGTGTCAGTGTGCACATAATCGGCATCTGATAACGCCTCGGCCAGATTTAATGTTCGCGCCACATTGCCAGCGGCAGCGGCTTGTTGGTTTAGTTCTTCATCAATACTTTGCGGATTGGCTTCTGGCGCAACAATCGCCACTTTAATGCCGAGTTTGGCACAGGTCAGCGTTAAAGTATTGGATACATTGTTTTCCACGCCCAGCCAAGTGATTTTTTTAACATTGGCAATTCCGTTGGAATGTTCGGCCATGGTTAAAATATCGCTCAAGGCCTGGGCTGGATGATATTTTTCACTGCACGCGTCAATCACCGGAATTTGATTATATGAAGCGGCTTTGATAACATCAGCTGCTTTAAGCGCCCGAAACATCAGTACCGCGCCATAGCGCATCACAGCTCTGATTTCATCGCCAAAGTCAGTCAGAGCAAATTGCGAGGTGCGCGAATCCAGAAAAATCGCGTGCCCGCCCAATTCAGTCATGCCGGCTTCAAAAGACAGCCGCGTGCGAGTGGAGGTTTTTTGAAATAACATTACCAGTGTTTTGTTTGGCAGATAATTTGTCAATTGGCCGGCATTTCGTTCGGCTTTTATTTTTTGTGCCAGTTCCAACATGGATAAGATGTCTTCTTTGGTCTGCTCTTTGAGTGAAATTAGATGTCGCATAAAGATTTAATTACATTTTAAAAGTTTTGTTATTTATGATGACGGCGATTGGCCAGCCGACAAGTTTCCATCCTGCAAAAGGCGACCAACCGCATTTGGTTTTTAAGTTGGCATTTTTTACTTCTTTTTCCATGTTTATGTCCACAATTATTTGGTCGTTATTTTTTGGCAGATTAAAAATTTTTTGTGGATTGCCGCGCGTTAGTTCAATAATTTTTTCTAGAGTTATTTTCCCGGCGCGGTGAGCAGTCAGCAATAGTGGCAGAGTTGTTTCAATCCCTGGCACGCCTGATGGCGAGGCAGGGTATAGCTCGGATTTTTCTTCCAATGTATGAGGAGCATGATCAGAGCCGATTGTGTCTATCGTGCCGTCGCCAATGCCTTGCCACAAGGCCGCGCAGTCAGTTGGCGAGCGCAAAGGAGGATTCATTTGAGCCAAAGTTCCAAGTTTTTCATAGGCGGATTCATTAAGAAAAAGATGATGGGGCGTTGCTTCGGCATAAATTTTTACTCCTTGCTTTTTAGCTTGTTTAATTATTTCCAGTTCTTCGGCTGTGCTCACATGGCAGATATATAATCGCGTGCCATATTTTTTTGCCAGTTCAATCGCTTGTGTCACTGCTTTTACAGCGGCCTCGCGCGAGCGAATTTTGGAATGGTCAGCCACTGTCGGGTTTGTAATTATATTTTTTTGTTTTTGGATTTCATTTTCATCTTCAGCGTGTACAGCCACGAGTAAATCCAGTTTAGCCGCGCGTTGGAAAATTTTTTCTTGGTCAGCTAGCCTGTCAACCAATAAATTTCCAGTACTCGCGCCCATAAATAATTTAACACCAACAATTTCATCGCGCGTTTTTTTAAATTCATTTGAATTATCAGCCGTAGCGCCGAGGTAAAAATAACGGCGCAATGGAATGCCTGTTTGGCGCAATTGTTCATCAATTATTTTTCTTTTTTCCGCAAGAGCCGCCCGGCCAATGGCCTGCGGATCGTTATTGGGCATGTCAATCACTGTGGTAAATCCGCCGGCGATGGCCGCTCGCGCTCCGGTAATCCAATTTTCTTTGTGTCCGCTTCCCGGAGTTCGAAAATGCACATGCGGATCAATCAATCCCGGTAGTGTGACAATATTTTCCGCCATACTAAATTTTGTAGTCCTTGATTTCGTCTAAAGCAAATTGTTTTTCGCAGTATTTGCAGCTTACTTCCACTTTTTGTTTGCGCAGTTTGACATAAAAGAAACTGTCCATTGGCTCGTGATTGGTAATGCATTTGGGATTGGGGCATACAAGCAGGTGCTCAATTTTTTCCGGCAGTTTCAAAGCGAATTTTTTAGTCACTGTGTAATTTTTAATAATGTTGATGGTTGATTGCGGCGCGATTAAAGCAACTTGATTGGCTTCTTCAAGAGAAATTTCCCAGTCCTCAACTTTAATCAAGTCCTTGATTTTCATTAGTTTGCTTGGCAAATTCAGGCCCACTGTCACCAGTTTGTTTTGGGCCGCCAAATTTAAAAAGCGGATTATTTTTAACGCCTGACCGGCATTGATGTGATCAATCACCGTGCCATTCTTAATTGCCGAGACGAGAAGTTTTTTGTCTTGTGTCATATGGATTGTAGCATGCTCGGCAAGTAATTTTCTTTGCTCGGATAACTCGCCCGGCCTTTCAGGCCACCGGACTCGGCCAACCAGCCAAGGATTTATTGATTGGCCTCGTCCTGGCTCAAACAATCCTCGCTTCAGAAAATCACATTGCCTCCGCATGCTTCATTATTTTTTTTAAATCATATTTTTCCTAACACCGCGCCAAGCAATGCCTGCCGCACATATAGTCCATTTTCCGCTTGTTGGAAATAGTAGGCGTGCGAGGTGGTATCAATTTTGTCGTCTAATTCGTTGACGCGCGGCAAAGGGTGCAAAATTTTTAAATTTTTTTTTACACCGATCAGGTGTGCGAGTGTCAAGCGAAAAACATTTTTTACTCTTTCATAATCCATGGAGTCGGCAAATCGTTCTTTCTGAATACGCGTGAGATAAAAAATATCCGCCTGTTTGATAACTTCTTCCATTTTTTCATGCAATGAAAATTTAATTTTATTTTTTTTTAATTCTTCCAAATAATGCGGGGAAAAGTGCAGCAAGGCCTGCATGAGAGAATGCACTGTGCGGCCGTATTTCAAATCACCGGCCAAAGCGATTGATAATCCGGTAAGTTTTTTTTGTGTTTCTTGAATGGTAAATAGATCCAGCAGTGTTTGCGTGGGGTGCTGATTGGCGCCGTCCCCTCCATTGAGAATCGGCTTGTCCGTGGCCTCGGCCGCGCGCCGCGCCGAGCCCTCCAAAGGATGCCGCATGGCAATCACATCAGCGTATTGGCCGATAATGCGGATGGAATCATAAAGTGTTTCACCTTTGCTCGCCGAGGTGACATCTTTATCAGCGAAACCAATCACTCGTCCGCCCAAGCGCTCCATGGCGGTTTCAAAAGACAGCCGCGTGCGCGTGGATGGTTCAAAAAAAAGCGATGCCAGTACTTTGTTTTGCAAAAGAGTCGGCTGTGGTTTGGCTTTTAAATCCTTGGCCAATTGCAAAATAAACAAAATTTCATTTTTGGTCAAATCATTGATTGATATGAGATCGCGATTGATGAGCGAGGACGGCATATTAAAAAAAATCCCCCAAATGGGGGTAAATTAGAAATTAAATAATTTGTTGCGAGTCGGTGTTTTGTAGAAATTCATTGCATTCATAATTCTTTGTTATTTTAGCAGGGAGTTGAATGGGTGTAAAGATAGATTTATCCACAAGAAAAAAATAGCTCTGCCGAAACAGAGCTGTGAGAAAAGAAGTTGGTTGTTATGCCCGTTTCTGAACGGGCTTGGGTTTGGCGATGAGCTCGGCATTCAATGTCTGAGCCCGAGCGATTGCCTTGTCCAGGTCGTTGCCCTCCATATCAGCGAGAAATACATCGCAACGCCGTTTTGCCCGAGCATCGCCCTCGCAGAACACCATTAGAACGGCTGCTTGCATGTCTGGCAGACGCTTCAGCTTGGCATACTCTGGTGGCGCAACCCAGATATGCACGCCACTGTGTATTGCCGCCCAACCAATATCATCATTATGACTGTGAGCTTCTTCAAAGCCATAGGCAGTGGGAAGACCTTTCCAAACTTCCCAACGGGATCCATTAAGGATGCTGCACAACTTGGTCGGACTGGGCGAAAAACCGCCCAAGGCTCGCGTTACTTCGTCAGCTGCCAGAGCGTATTGTACACAGTGTTCCATTTGTCTCCTCTATCAGCCCTATGTTAATTTGGGCTTCAAAATACATTAACACGGAAAGAGATAAATTGTCAATATACCCTTGCCCTCTCCTCTTTTTTTTGATACACTATGTACATAGTATTTGATAAAACATCTTTTTAAATATGTCCAAAAAATCAGCCAAAACTAGTTCAAAAAAGCCACCAGTCAGTCCGTCTGACGGATATAGCGCCAAACACATTACCGTGTTGGAGGGTTTGGAGCCGGTGAGGCAAAGGCCCGGCATGTATATTGGTTCCACAGGCACCACTGGCTTGCATCATTTGATTTGGGAGGTGGTAGACAATGCCATTGATGAGGCCATGGCCGGTTTTTGCAATGAAATCACTGTGCGGCTTTTGCCAAACAGTCAAGTGGAGGTGATTGATAACGGCCGCGGTATTCCGGTTGATATTCATAAACAATACAAAGTGTCTGCGTTGGAATTGGTGTTGACAAAATTACATGCAGGTGGAAAATTCGGCGCGGGAGGGTATAAGGTTTCCGGTGGTTTGCATGGCGTGGGCGTATCAGTCGTGAACGCGCTTTCTACTCTACTCAAAGCCGAGGTGCGACGCGACGGCGGTATTTTCATGCAGGAATATGAGCATGGCCGGCCAATTAAAAAAGTAAAACAGATTGGCAAAAGTAAAGAGCATGGCACCACCATCACCTATCATCCTGATCCGAAAATTTTTGAAACTTTGGAATATGATTGGTCAACAGTTCTTGACCATTTGCGCCAGCAGGCCTATCTCACCAAGGGCGTAAAAATTATCGCTCTGGATCAGCGCGATCCATCTGCCATAAAATCTTACATTTTTTATTTTGAAGGCGGGGTTGCGTCGTATGTGCGGCACATGAATCGTTTGCAAGAATCCAAACACGAAAATGTTTTTTACATTGAAAAGAAAACAGCCGATGAAATAGTGGTGGAGGTGGCTTTGAGATATGTGGAAGACATGAAGGATTTGGTTTATACTTTTGCCAATAATATCTTTAATCCTGAAGGCGGCATGCATTTGATGGGTTTCCGTACTTCTTTAACTCGCACGCTTAATTCATACGCGCGCGACAAGGGTTATCTGAAAGAAAAGGAAGAGAATTTGACCGGCGAGGATGTGCGCGAAGGGCTCACCGCCGTTATTTCCGTGAAATTAACCAATCCGCAGTTTGAAGGCCAGACAAAGGCCAAATTGGGCAATCCTGAGGTTAAAACAGCTGTTGAGACAATTTTTGGAGAGTCATTTACCACTTGGTTGGAAGAGCATCCGCGCGATGCCGAGATAATAATGGGCAAGTGCATTCTCGCTGCGAAAGCTCGGGCGGCGGCAAAGATCGCGCGCGAGGCGGTTCTACGCAAGGGCGCGTTGGAAGGATTTACTTTGCCCGGAAAATTGGCAGATTGTTCATCCAAAGACGCGAGCGTTTCCGAGTTGTATATTGTGGAGGGCGATTCCGCCGGGGGTAGTGGAAAACAAGGTCGCAACCGCGAATTTCAAGCCATTCTTCCTTTGCGCGGCAAAATTTTGAATGTTGAAAAATCTCGTTTGGATAAAATTTTGGCCAATAACGAATTAAAATCTTTGATTATCGCCTTGGGCACCAATATTGGCGAGATGTTTGATATTACCAAATTGCGTTATCATCGCGTAGTGATTATGACTGATGCCGACAGCGTTACCGGAGACACACCGATATTGATTTATGATAAAAATAAATCACTTTATTCACTGGTGGATATTGGCGCGTTCGTGGATGGCTGCATTTCACCAAAAAATTATGAAGTGTTGGCCTGCGACAGTAATAACAAAAATATAGAACAGAAACAATTGGTGGATGTGGTGAAACATCGACGGCGCACGCCAATTTATGAAATTACCACTCGATGCGGATACAAAATAAAAGTGACAGCTTGGCACAGCGTGTATGTGTCCGGACAAGATGGATTATCAGAAAAGCGCGGTGATCAGATTAAAGTAGGTGATTTTTTGGTTGTACCGCGCGTTCTGCCGAATCAGAATAAACAATTGACCATTGATTTGACCAGCGCCGCTATGTTACACACTGAAGATTTAGCCATTGCGATCCAGAATGTTGTCTTGGAAGCATTGCCGGAAACGGCGTGGGTAAATTTAGCGCTGGAAAAGTGGAATCAATTACAGAGACAACGCGAATTGCAAGGTATCAGTCGTTTTGCCATGGCCGACAAAGTCGGGGTTTATAAAACCGTAGTTCAGCAATGGGAGACAAAAGTTGATAATGTTTTGCCCAGGGCATATCAATTCCGTTCTTATTTATCTCATCTTAATTGGAGCGGCCAGCCCGTTATTTCAGCTTTTGTGCCTTTGGCTGATTGGCCCAAGCCATTATCACCAAGCATTAGTTTGACTTATAAAAATCACAGTGATGTGGTGCCTGCCGCCGTTGATTTAGATGAAGATTTGGCTTATCTTTTGGGCTGGTATTTGGGCGATGGCTGTTTTTCAGCGACTAAAAATAGTCCCAATCGTTTTATTTTGTCTTTGGGTGGAAATAAAAATTTTGTCTATTTTGAGCGGCTTAAAGATGTGTTGGAAAAAACTATCAAAGCTCGCGCGATCAAGGCGACCAACCGCGCTTGCCGTGAAATTCATTTCCATTCTTTCACTTTCCGTTTGTTGTTGGAGACGCTCGATTTATTGGGCAAGAAGGCGCATGAAAAATTTGTGCCGGATCAGTTGTTTAATGTTGCGGACGAAATTAAAATGGCATTTTTGCAAGGGCTTTTGGAAAGCGACGGCGCGGTGGTTGTTTCATCCGCGGGCAGAACCGACAAGGCCTTTATCGGCCACACTACTTGTTCGCGTCGGCTGGCCGACGGCATTATTACTCTCTATCGTCAGATGGGTATTTTTCCGGCTGTTACATGCCGGCCGCCATTCACTCATACCAGCAAAGGCATTACTTATTGCGGTAATTTTGACCGATATGACATAATCGTGACCACCAAGGAGCAAATATCTAAGATGTCTCCGGTTTGGAAAAATCATAAAAACGCGAAGCGGCTCGCGAGATATTTGAGTGACAATCCGCAGTATCCTAATTTGGGAAAACGGTATATTGAAAAAATTTCTCAAGATTTAATGGCCATCCCAGTGATGCGCGTCAAACGGGTAAAATGTAATGATGATTTTGTTTATGATTTGACAGTACAGGGGCACCCGAATTTTATTGCCGGCAATGGAGGCCTGTTGGTGCACAATACCGACGGCGCGCATATTCGCACTCTTTTGTTAACATTTTTTTATCGTTATTTTCCGGATTTAATCACACGGGGGCATATTTTTATTGCTCAACCGCCTTTATATCGCGTGCAGGTCGGCAAGGAAGTAAAATATTTTTTTCATGATGAAGATAAAGATAAATATCTGGCGGAATTGGCGAAATATAAAGCGGCGGCTGCAAAAGAGAAAAATAAAAAAGATGCTGTGGTTGAGGGAGCGGTTGAAGGCGAGGAGGAAGGAGAAGCTTCTGCCACTGTCGGCGGCGTGAAGGTGAATATCCAACGGTTTAAAGGTTTGGGCGAGATGAATCCCGAGCAGTTGTGGGAGACGACTATGGATCCGGAAAGACGGTTGATGAAATTGGTGACAGTGGATGACGCGGCCAAGGCCGACGAGATTTTTGATATTTTAATGGGCGATGAAGTGGAGCCGCGCAAACGGTTTATTCAAACCCACGCCAAGAGCGTGAAGAATTTGGATGTTTAGGGAATTATTATGTTCAAGTAGCGGAACATAATTGACAGTTTTACGATTTATGGTAGAATCAATCGGAGACAAGATCGATTCTGCAATTCGCAGGACAACAAGTAAACTAAATGAGGAGGATTAATGATGAGTGCAAGGCCAGTAAATTCGTTGGTTCCTGACAGGGTGCTTGCCAAAGCCATTGAAATTACCGGACGCGGCTGTATTCTGTGGATTCCCAATGAAAAGAGATTGAGTGGCCATGTAATGATTGGTGATACGGCTATCAGGTGGCCACTCGAAATTTTTCCAGAGCGTTGGGTCTTTTTCTGTGATGATAATCCAGCGGCTATGTGGGGGCATGCTTGCAGGATTCTATTGATTACTGACGATCTGGTTGTAGAGGTTCGTCGTGTAACTAAACGGCCGAACGACCTGCGCCAGAATTGGACGAGTCCAAACAATCCGTTTGACGGTTTGGCATAATATCGATTCTGCTCCCAACTCGCTCCTGTATGGGTGATAAATCATCTGTCGGGAGCTTTTTTTATTTTGAGTTTGACACATTTTATATAGTATGATATTATACATTCATAATCAAAAAGCCCCGGAAAGGGCTTTTTAAAGACCTAAAAGTAAAATTTATGAATATCTTAAATAAAATCACGGAGTATTTTAGAACCTCCAAAATTGAGCTTAAAAAGGTGGTTTGGCCAAGCAAAAAGGAAACCACGCGCTATTCTTTGATCGTTATCGGCATGAGTTTGAGCGTGGCTGTTTTTTTCGGCATCTTGGATTTTATTTTTAATCTTGGATTAACCAAGCTAATCTCCCGTTAATTTTTTAATATGCCAAAACAAGTATTGCAACAAGGCCGGCGTTGGTATGTTCTGCACACTTATTCCGGCTATGAGGAAAATGTTTCCCGCAATCTGAAGCAAAGAATTGAAACAATGGAAATGCAGGACAAAATTTTTCAAGTGCTGGTGCCTACGGAAAAGAAAATTAAAATTAAAAATGGCAAACGGAAAATCGTCACCGAGAAAATTTTTCCCGGCTATGTTTTGGTGGAAATGATCGTAACCGATGATTCTTGGTATGTGGTTCGCAATACGCCGAATGTTACCGGCTTTGTGGGTTCCGGCACGACCCCGACTCCAATTGACGAGGCCGAAGTTAAATCATTGCAAAAGCGCATGGGCGTGGAAGAGCCGGAATTTGTGATTGATGTGGAGGTGGATTCGCCTGTTCGCATTGTTGATGGACCGTTTAAAAACTTTGAAGGCAAGATTTCCGAGATTGACGATAAGCGCGGCAAGGTCAAGGTGCTGGTGTCCATGTTTGGCCGCGAAACACCGGTGGAGCTTGACTTTTTGCAGGTAAAGAAGATATAATCTGATTTAATAGATAGGGCTTTTAGTTCGCTTCTGAATAAATAACTTAATATAAATTTATGGCAAAAAAAATAAAGACAATTATTAAATTGCAGATTCCGGCCGGTAAGGCCAACCCGGCGCCGCCGATTGGTCCGGCTTTGGGCCAGCATGGTTTAAATATCGCGGAATTCTGCCAGAAATTCAATGACAAAACCAAACAATTAGGCGGGGATATCACTCCTGTGGAAATCACCGTGTTTGAAGACCGCACCTATACTTTCATTTTGAAAACTCCGCCGGCCGCTGAATTATTGAAAAAAGCAGCCGGCATTGCCAAGGGTTCCGGCAAACCATTGCAGGAAAAAGTCGGGAAAGTGACCCGCGCGCAAATTAAAGAAATCGCCGAGAAAAAAATGCCTGACCTGAATTGCACTTCAATTGAATCAGCCATGAGCATGATTGAAGGCACGGCCAAACAAATGGGATTGAATGTAGTGTAATAATAATGGTGGGAGACGGTTGAAACCCGTTGTAAATACCACTTTTAATTTGTATGAGAAGCAAACGTTATCTCAAATTCAAGTCCGTTGCTGACACCAAGAAAAAATATTCTTTGGCAGAGGCGGTGGAAGCAGTGAAAAAAACTGCCGGTGTCAAGTTTGACGCCACAGTGGAAATGCACGTCTGTTTGGGCATTGACCCGAAAAAAGGCGAGGAGCAAGTGCGCGGCACGATTGTTTTGCCGCACGCTTTTGGCAAATCAAAAATAGTGGCGGCTTTTGTGCCATCAGGCAAAGAAGATGAAGCCAAGGCGGCCGGAGCGGATTTGGTTGGCGGCGAGGAATTGATTGAAGAAATAGCCAAGAGCAACAAAATCAATTTTGATGTGGCAGTGGCTCTGCCCGCGATGATGCCCAAACTCGCGAAAATCGCGAAAATTTTGGGACCCAAGGGATTGATGCCCAACCCCAAAACCGAAACTGTTGGTCCGGATATTAAAAAGTTGGTGGGTGAATTGAAAAAAGGCAAGATGTCTTTTAAAAATGATGACACCGGCAATATACATTTGGCGGTCGGCAAGATTTCTTTTGACAGCGCCAAATTAACAGAGAACGCGCAAGCGGCTTTAGACGCCATTATCAAAGGCAAACCGATTTCTTCCAAGGGCACATATTTGAAGACAGTTGTTTTGACCTCCACTATGGGCCCGGCGATAAAACTGGCGGTGTAAAAAATAGAGTTTAAAAAATCCACCGCAAGGTGGATTTTTGGTTTTATCTCTCCTCTTCCTGCAAAAAGCCGCCGGCCTGTATTTGCCAAAGATGTTTGTACAAACTGTCTTTTGCCAAGAGTTCATCATGCGTGCCTTGTTCAAAAATTTGGCCGTTTTTAATTACTATCACGCGGTCCATCTGCCTGATGGTGGAAAGTCGATGGGCAATCACAATAACTGTTTTTTGTTTCATCAATTTTGCCAGCGCGTCTTGAATCAACGCCTCGGAATGCGAGTCCAAACTGGAAGTGGCTTCATCCAAAATCAGGATGGGGGAATTTTTAAGAATAGCGCGGGCAATGGCCACTCGTTGCCGTTCGCCGCCGGAAAGTTTTATACCTCGTTCGCCCACGAATGTTTCATATTTCTGCGGCAAATTGATAATAAAATCATCGCAATGAGCCAGTTTGGCCGCTTTTAACACCTCTTTATCAGTGGCCTTGCGTTGGCCATAACGAATATTTTCAATAAGAGACCTATGGAAAAGAATTGGATCTTGCGGCACTAAACTCAAATTGTCATGCAAGCTTTCTTGGCTGATTTTTTTTATTGATTGCCCGTCAATTAGAATATCTCCGCTGTCAATATCATGAAAACGAAACAGGGCTTTCATCAGCATGGTTTTTCCGGCCCCGGACGGGCCGATGAGCGCGATTTTTTCACCAGATTTTATCACCAAATTAATATCTTCCAAAACCCGGCGCGTTTGGTGAAAACTGAAATTCACTTTTTTAAATTCAATTTCTCCTTTTTTTACTGTTAGGGTTTTAGCATTTGGCGCGTCTGTTATTTCATGCGGAGTATTTAGTATTTCGGTAATCTCCTCGGCGTCGGCGAAACTTTCATATATATCCCGAATGTGTCGGCCCACATCCCAAAGGCGGTTGATCAGGCCAAGCAAATATGATTGAATTAAGACAAAATCACCAACAGTCAAAGTTCCTTGTTGCCAAAATTTTATGGCAAAATACATCAGTAAAAATTCCACGGCGATAAACAGGGCGGCCTGAATTCCTTCAATAACAGATCCCAGATTCCAAGTAAGTGTTTGCAGTTTTTGCAATTCATCAGTTACTTTTTTAAAACGACCAAATTCAAATGAAAAACCGTTAAAAAGTTGAATATTCACTTGATTAGTGACAGCGTCAGCCAACACGGCCACTGTTTCCGTGTCTTTGGCGCTGCGCGCCGTGTCGTATTTTAATTTCCAAACGGAGAAAAAATAATTAATGGTGATGAAAATGATTGTCCAAACAAAAAGAATGTAGGCGACTGTGTGATTGAAAATATACAAAACAATGGTCGCGCCGATAACGCGGATACCCAGAGTAAAAAGATGCCAATAAGCTCTGTCGGCGAATGTTTGAAAAGCGCGTGAGAGTTTTGTCACTTTGCGCACCAGTGATCCCACAAAACGGTTGGTGAAAAAATTGTAAGAATGCCTCTGCAAATATTTGTAGGCATATTGCAATAGATCAGCTGACACATGCGGTTGAAAATAGTCACTGGTAAAAGTGGTGAAGCGATAAATTATCCAGGAAATCGCGTTGATAGCCAGAATCATGAATAAAGTGTCCATCAAAGCCGTTGCTATTGTTGATGAAGGTCGCGCGCTTGTCAAAATGTCAAAGAATTGTTTGTAATAAATTGGAATGATTATTTCCAGCACGGTCGCGATCCCAAGCGCCAGCAACATAAAAAACAGCAAGAATTTGTAATTCCGTATTTGGGACCAATAAAGTCGCAGTGTTTGTTTTGTCCGCTGTTTCATGCAACTATTATATCTCTTTTTTAACGATTAAACCATCCACTGGACTCTAACTTGCAAAAAGTATATGATATAAGAACAATTTAATAACACAAAAATATGTCTACGACTCAAAAGCATTTCCGTCCTTCTTGGGACGAGTATTTTATGGCCATTGCCCGCATCGCGGCCACTCGCGCCAGCTGTGACCGTCTGCACGCCGGAGCAGTGCTGGTAAAAGACAAACGAATTATTGCCTCGGGCTATAACGGCGCGCCGCCAGGGCTTCCTTCTTGTGACGAAATTGGGCATTTATTGGAAGACGGTCATTGCGTGCGCACCATTCATGCCGAGCACAATGTTCTTTTGCAAGTGGCGCGATTGTCCGGATCGTCAACCGAGGATTCCACTCTTTATGCCACTTATTCACCCTGTATTCATTGCGCCAAGTATTTGGTGGCCGCCGGCATTAAGCGTGTGGTTTTTGGCAAGGTGTATCGCAATAGCGATGTGATTGAATATCTGAAATCAGCCGGCATTGATGTGGATATTTATCAAGAAAATAAAGAATGGCTTGGGAAATTGCAAGATTTATTCAGCGGAGAAGTTGACGATAAAAAAGCCAAAGAGGGGGTGATAAAAATGAAAGTGGTGAAATAACTCATTTATGAAGAAAGAAAAAAATGATAAAAAAGGCGAAATAATAATTTACAAAGCGCCAAAAGGCGAGGCGCGAGTGGAAGTGCGACTTGAAAAAGAGACAGTGTGGCTCACGCAGGCACAAATTGCCTTGCTTTTTGGCACGCAAAGGCCGGCTGTAACTAAACACTTGAATAATATCTTTAAAACAGGCGAATTAGACGCAAAGTCAGTTAGTTCCATTTTGGAACATACTGCCGCAGACGGAAAGATATATAAAACGCAATTTTATAATCTCGACATTATTATTTCCGTCGGCTATCGCGTTAATTCCCAGCGCGCCACTCAATTCCGCGTTTGGGCCACGCAGACGCTTAAAAAATATTTGATTCAGGGTTACACCATCAATGCCAAGCGGCTGGCGGAAGCGCGAGATAAATTCAATGAACTCCAAAATACCATTTCTTTTTTGCGCGAAAAATCGCAAAAAGAATTGTTGACCGGACAATCCCAAGAAATTTTGAATTTGTTGGCCAATTATTCCAAGACACTGTCTTTGTTAGAGCAATATGACACCGGAAAGCTGGCCAAACCCAAAGGTACTGGGGCTAAATTTGTTTTGAAATATGATGGTTGCGTGAACATCATTAAGGAAATCAAAGCTGAACTTGTAAACCAAAAGTCAGCAGGTGATTTATTCGGTTCGGAAAGAGGCGGGGCGTTTGAGGGGATTGTTAAAAATCTTTGTCAAACCTTTGGCGGTAAGGAACTTTACGCCACTCTTGAAGAAAAAGCCGCTCACCTTTTGTATTTTGTAGTGAAAGATCATCCATTTTCCGATGGCAATAAGCGCGTCGGCTCGTTTTTATTTATTTATTTTTTGGACAAAAACGATTGTCTGTATAAGGATAGTGGAGAAAAGAAAATCAATGATAATGCTTTGGTCGCCCTGGCTCTGTTGATTGCCGAAAGTGATCCAAAAGAAAAAGATGTTTTGATAAAAATTGTGATGAATTTAATCAAATCCTGATATGAGCGCGCAAAAAAAAATAATTCTGGGATTTACCGGCCTTTTGGCCAGCGGCAAAGGCGCGGCGGCCAAGTATTTGGAAGCCAAGCACGGAGCCGCGACTTTTCGTTTTTCCAATATGCTCCGTGATATTTTAAATCGTGTCTATGTGCCGCAGGCGCGTGATAATATGATACGGCTGTCGGAATTTTTGCGTGGCGCTTACGGCGAAGACATTATGGCCAAAACAATGTTTAAAGATATTGCTAAAGATTCTGCCAAAGTTGTGGTGATTGAAGGTATCAGGCGGCTGGCTGACATTGAACAAAACACGCCGAACTTTGTTTTAGTGGAAATTTTTGCCGACCCGAAAATTCGTTATGAGCGATTGATTAAACGAGGTGAAAATCCCGATGATAATTCCAAGACCTATGAACAATTTTTAGCAGATCATAAACGTTCTACTGAGGTGAGCATTCTGGAAGTTATTAAACACGCGACAGAGAAAGTGGATAATAACGGTGATTTGGCCGATTTGCATAAACAATTAGACGAGTTGGTAAAAAAATATGCTCATTGATTTACACACCCATTCAACTTTTTCCGACGGGCTTTTGACAGTGGAGCAATTGGTGAAAAAGGCAAAACAGCGCGGGGTGAAAATGTTGGCTTTGACTGACCACGACACTGTTGGCGGCTGGGCGTTATTTGTCAAATTATGCGGTAAATATGGTATTATGGGAGTTCGGGGATTGGAAATGAGCACTGACTTGCACGGGTTGGAATTACATATTTTGGGGTATGAGCCGATTCAAAATTATCGACCGTTAGTTGAGCATTTGAAACAACAGCAAGCCAAGCGTATTGAACGCGCCAAAGTTGTACTGTCAAAACTTGAAAATTTGGGTTTGAATTTCAAACCAGATGTAGTGCGGCATCTTTTGCAACAACCAACCGTTGGCAAGCCGCAATTGGGTCGAGCGGTTTTGCATGAGAGGCACAATCGTTTGCTTTTGAAAAAACTTTTTAATTTTGACGGAAGTTTGTCGGATTTTATCAATAATTTTTTGGACAAGCCCGGGCAAGTCGGCTATGTTCATAAAAAACGGATTAACAGCGTTGCGGCCGTTCGTTTGATTAAGAAGTGCGGCGGTAAAGCTGTTTTGGCTCATCCTGATTTGGAACTGCCCACTGCGGATAAAGCCCGTCGGGTAATCAAAATTTTGGCGCGCGCCGGTTTGTGGGGAATGGAGAATCCGCATTATCAACCATCTCGCGCCAAATATCTTTTGCCTTTGGCAAAAAAATACAATTTGGTGATTACTTACGGGTCGGACACGCATGATGGAAAAAAAATGGGGATAAAAATCAATGAGTTAGAATTTAAAAAAATATATGCGGGCATATTTGAACATTGTTAAATCAATTTTGGAAAATGGAGAAAGAAAACCAAACCGCACCGGCGTGGACGCGTTAGCCGTGGCCGGTCGAATGTTTGAGCATGATATGTCCAAAGGATTCCCGCTTTTAACAACCAAAAAAATGCCTTTTAAAGTCGTAGCCGTTGAGTTGGAATTTTTTATTAAAGGCTTGACTGATAAAAATTGGTTGCAAGAAAGGAATAATCATATTTGGGATGAATGGGCCAGCCCGATGAAGGCGCCTTATGACCACACGCCGGAAGCAAAGGAAAAAATGAAAGCCGAGCGTGACTTGGGGCCGATTTACGGCTTTCAATGGCGCCATTTTAATGCTCAATATCAAAATTATGACAAGGATTATACCGGCCAAGGGACACTAAAAATAAATCCTGACGACCGTCGGATGATTGTGAGCGCTTGGAATCCATCAATGATTGGGGAGATGGCTTTGCCGCCTTGTCATTATGCTTTCCAAATCACGGTAATCAATGGCAAACTGAATTTACTGTGGAATCAGAGGTCAGTGGATACTATGCTGGGTTTGCCATTTAATATCGCCAGTTATGCTATTTTACTTCACCTTTTAGCCAAAGAAGCGGGATTGCAAGAAGGAAAATTGGTCGGATTTTTGGCTGATACGCATATTTATGTAAATCACATTGACGGCGCCAAAGAACAGCTCAGTCGTGACCCAAATCTTTATCCTTTGCCCAAAATCGAAACACAGAATTTTACTTCTATTTTTAACTGGAAAGCCGAAGATACTCAATTGTTAACGATTTTATTAATGGCTGTCACGGTTGACGGTAAAATTGCCAAAACAACCGACCATTTAGCCAATTGGACGAGTAAAGCCGACAAGAAAATTTTTGTGGAAGAGACAAAAAAAGCCGGCGTGATTGTAATGGGCGAGACGACTTATAAAACTATTGGCCGACCCTTGCCAGGGCGGCTGAATGTGATAATGAGCCATACGCCGGACGCGAGCCAAAATCAGCCGGGGATTTTGGAATTTACCAACACTCCGCCGCGGGAATTGTTGCGGGACTTGGTCGACCGCGGTTTTAACGCGGTGATTTTGGGTGGCGGCGCCACTATCAACGGACTTTTTTTGCAAGAAGGATTGATTGATGAGGTTTGGCTGACTATTGAGCCTAAGATTTTCGGTGAAGGACTCTCGCTTTTTAAAGGCGCGGATGTGAATTTAGATTTGGAAATGATTGAGACCCGGCAATTAGACGCCAATGTGATTCAAGTGAGGTATAAAGTCAAAAAATAATATGTTTATAATGATTGACGGCATTGACGGTTCCGGAAAAAGTGTTCAATCGCAGTTGTTGATTGACCGTTTGAAAAAAGAAGGACGGTCTGTGGAAATTATAAGTTTTCCCCAATATGGCCAAAAAAGCGCCGGACCGGTGGAGGAATATCTGAATGGCGTTTATGGCACGGCTGAAGAAGTGGGCCCGTATCGCGCGTCCATTCTTTATGCTGTGGATCGCTTTGTCGCGGCTTTTAAAATCAGGAAATGGCTGGATGACAACAAAATTGTCATTGCCAATCGTTATGTGGCCTCCAATATGGGGCATCAGGGAGGAAAAATCAAAGACCCCGAAGCCAGAAAAAAGTTTTTTGCTTGGAATGATGATTTGGAATACAATATTTTTAGAATTCCGCGGCCGGATTTGAACATTATCTTGCATGTTCCGGCTGGCATCGCCCAAACCTTGGTGGATAAAAAAGGCCATCGCGAATATCTGGCCGGAGCCAAGCGCGATATTCATGAAGACGATTTACACCATTTGCAAAACGCGGAAGAGGCCTATTTGGAAATAGCACGAACTTTTCCCAATTTTGAGTTAGTGGAGTGCGTGGAAAATGGCGAGCTTTTGTCAATTGAAGCAATTCATAAAAAGGCCTGGGATGTTGTGCGCGGTCGCTTAAAATGATATAATACAATGGCCTGAAAAGGCCATTGTTAATTAAAATGACAATTTTTATGCTTATTCAACCCGTTGATATTTTAAAAAAGTCCTGGCAAATTTTCAAAGTTAATTGGCAGGAATTTACCAAAGTGACGGCCTGGCTTGTGGTATTGGCTGTTTTGTCAGCCCTGTTGTCATATTTTGACAAAGTCACTTTGTTCATGTTTGTAAGTTATACTTTTCCGATTTATTTGTTGATCAGCGCTTTGGTTTTTGTGTTTGGTTTGTGGGTGAATATCGTGCTCGCGCGTATGATTTGGAGTGCTTTGCATCAGTTGCCTTTGGAAAGGAGAAAATTGGCGCATGATTCTTGGCGCGACACAGTATCATATTTATGGGTATCAATTTTGGTGGGCGTGATTGTGACTGTTGGCACAATTTTATTTATCGTGCCAGGCGTGATTTTCGGTATTTGGTATTCTTTTGCCGCTTTGATTTTTGTATTGGAAGGAGTAAAGGGGTATGAGGCATTGAAAAAAAGTAAGATTTTGGTGCAAGGCAAATTTTGGCTGGTGGTGTGGCGCTGGGCCGTGCCGTTTTTTGTGTATAGCTTGATTTTGGTGGTGATTATTGGCCTACCGACATTGCTCGTGGGCGCTTTGACGCAATGGGACGCTTTTAAAGATTTTACGGCCAATAATCAACCATGGTGGTTTCAATTGATACAATCAGTAGTCACGGTTTTGACCCTTCCTTTGAGCACCGGGTTTGGCGTTGTGTTGTATAGCAGTTTGAAACAAGAAGCGAAGTAATATGTACACTCCGGTCATTGGCCTTGAAATTCACATTCAGCTCAAGACCAAGTCCAAAATGTTTTGCGGTTGTGAAAATCGCAATGAGACGGTTTATGGCGAGGTAGCGCCCAATACTTTTGTTTGCCCTGTTTGCACCGGCCAGCCGGGTGTTTTGCCAGTGGTGAATGAGCAGGCCTTGGAATGGGCTGTTAAAATGGGCAAGGCCTTGCATGGTAATTTTAATGCCACATCAAAATTTGACCGTAAACACTATTTTTATCCCGATTTGCCAAAGGGTTATCAAATTTCTCAATATGATGTTCCTGTAATGGAACAGGGATATTTGGAAATTGAAACGGTCGGCGCTAACCAACAGCCGGAGTTAAAAAAAATTGAATTGATACGGATGCATTTGGAAGAAGACGCGGCTAAAAATATTCATCAAGGTAAAAATACTTTGGTGGATTTTAATCGCGTTGGCGCGCCTTTGATTGAAATTGTCACTCAGCCGATTTTGGCCTCTCCCTCCGAGGCCAAGATATTTTTGCAAGAATTGCGTTTGCTCGCGCGTTATTTAAACATTTCCAACGCTGATATGGAAAAGGGTGAGTTGCGCTGTGACGCGAACATTTCTTTGCGGCCAGAGGGCGACACAAAATTTTATCCTAAAACAGAAATTAAAAATCTCAATTCTTTCAAAGCCGTGGAGCGAGCGTTGGAGTATGAAATTCAGAGGCAGACCAAATTGTGGAACAAGGGCAATCCGCCAAGTACTTTGTCCACTCGCGGTTGGGACGAAGTCAAACAGGTAACGGAAGAACAACGAGTGAAAGAAGAAGCGGAAGATTACCGCTATTTTCCCGAACCAGATTTGCCGGCATTTTCATTATCAGGAATTATTAAAAAAGTTTCTTTACCCGAATTGCCTCGAGCGCGCCGGGTGCGTTTTATGGAGGAGTATGGCTTGTCGCGGGCTGACGCCAAAATTTTGACCGATGACCTGGCTTGGGCGAATTTTACCGAGCAAGTGTTTGCCGAGGCCTGGGCTTGGCTCAACAGTTTGCCGGAAATGGATGGCCAGACAGAAGAGGAAATCATTAAGAAAAATCGCGCTAAGCTCGGGCGATTGGCTGGCGGCTGGCTTACATCCAAGCTTATGGGATTAATGGCCGAGGAAAAAATTGATATACGGATTTTGAAAATCACTCCGGAAAATTTCGCTGAATTTTTATCTTTGATTTATTTGAATAAAATAAACAGCGCCAAAGCGTTGGAGCTGTTGAAAGAAATGCTCGCGGCCGGTGAAGACCCGACGCAGATTATGGAAGAAAAACAACTGGGGCAGGTGACTGATGAAAATACTTTGGAAAAGGCCGTAATTACTGTTTTGCGCCTGAATCCGGAACAAGTAAAACAGTATCAATCAGGCAAGACGGTTTTGATTCAATTTTTAATTGGCAAGGTAATGAAAGAAACCGAAGGCAAGGTTGATCCTCAAGCAGTGAAAAAATTATTGGAGGGAAAATTAAAATTTTAATTATGCCTTTTAAACCCAGTCACCTTGATGATATTGATGATTTGGATAATTTGTCGGAAAAAGAGCTGAAATTCGGCTACTGGTTTACAACTCATCGCGTGAAAATTTATCAAGGTTTTTTGATCGCGTTGGTTGTTTTTGATGTTTTGCTTGGCGGTTACAATTTGTTTCGCTGGGGCGAATATGCAACAGTTGGATTTTGGGCAGATCAACGGTTAAGGCAGGAAATCGCGCGGCCGCTGATCAATTACACTCTTTTGAAAGAACATTTTAGCGCTAAACCAATGTCGGTGACAGCGAATTATTTTTTCCCGGGCGCTGTTAAAGCCGATGCCGCGGCTATGGTGAAAAACCCCAATGCTGATTTTTTGGTTTTGTTTGATTATCGTTTTTTGGTTGGTGGCGCCCCAACCCAATGGCGCAAAGGATTTTTACTGCCGGGAGAAGAAAAGCCAATAGTGGAATTTGGCATTGAAAATGGCGCTTTGGCCAATAGCGCTGTTTTGGATTTGCAAAATTTGTCTTGGCAGAGAATTTCCAACCATCAAGTGAAGAATTTGGCTAATTTTATGGCCGAGCGGTTGAATTTTGCAACTGCCGAGGTAAAAACAGAATCAGGCGCATTGGCCAATCAAGATCAATTGTCTTTTGATTTTAGTAATCAATCAAATTTTAATTATTATCAAGCGAGGTTTTTGATTTTATTGGATTCTAATGGCAATTTATCCGGTATTGAGCAGGTGGTGTTTGATCAGTTTTTGGCAGGCGAAAAGAAAAAAGTGGAATTAGCGATTTTTAACAATCGTTCAGCCATCACCAGCGTGAGCGTCCGGCCGGATATTAATATCTTTGACGCCAAAGTGTATATAAAATGATATGCCCAAGGGCAATTTGAGTAATTTTATTTCTCCTTGGCGCAATTTTGATTGGTGGCTCGCTGCCGCCGTTTTTGTTTTGACTTTGTTTGGTCTGTCCGCTTTGTACAGCGTGGATTTGGGTAGAGTTGATTCCGGTTTGTTGGATTTTAAAAAGCAATTGGTATTTTTTTCAATCGGCATTTTTTTAATGTTTTTTATCGGACGATTTAATTATGTTTTTTGGAGGTCTTTAAGTCGGCCTTTTTATATTTTTAATCTTTTGCTTTTGGTGGCTGTGCTTTTTTTTGGCGTGATTGTGCGCGGAACAAGAGGATGGTTTTATGTTTTTGGTTTATCTTTTCAGCCGGTGGAATTGATGAAATTGAGCTTGATTTTGCTTTTGGCTTTGTTTATTTCCCGACGCACGGACCGTTTTAAAAGTTTTGAATTTATTTTAGGTAGCGCTATTTTGACAATTACGCCCGTGATTTTGGTAATTCTTCAGCCGGATTTCGGTTCGGCATTGCTTTTATTCGCCACTTGGTTTATTTTAATTTTGGCCAGCGGCCTGCGTCGCAGTCATTTGCTGATTTTATTTTTATCGTTTGTTTTTATTTTTTTTATTGGTTGGTTTGGTTTTTTTAAAGATTATCAAAAAGAAAGATTTTTGACTTTTTTAGACCCTTCGCGCGATCCCTTGCATCGCGGTTATAACATTACACAATCAATTATCGCGGTTGGCTCGGGTCAGTGGTTGGGCCGCGGGCTGGGTTATGGCTCGCAAAGCCAGTTGCGTTTTCTTCCGGAAACCAAAACTGATTTTATTTTCGCCGTAATTGCAGAGGAGCTTGGTTTTGTCGGCGCCGGTCTTGTTTTGATTTTATTTTTACTGCTGTTTTATCGTTTGCTGAAGATTGCCGCGAGCGCTCGCGATGATTTCGGTCTTTTTACCGTGTTGGGAGTTTTGGCTATTTTTGTTTTGCAATTTACAATCAATGTAGGAATGAACATTGGACTTTTGCCGGTCACCGGCATTACTTTGCCATTTTTAAGTGCTGGCGGCTCGTCTCTGGTGGTGAATTTTTTGCTAATTGGTGTTGTGCAATCAATTGCCAGAGCCAGAAGTGTCAGTGGTTGACTTTTTTTCAGTTTCATGATTATATATAGATAACAAAGGAGGTGCAAGATGCAAGCGCGAGTGGTTGACCGCAAGCTTGAGCCACTTTTCAAGAAGCTCATGTTGGAGCACAAATACTATGAAGCTGCCAGATTTGCCTACGCCTTGGCTGTGAGTCATCGGTCGCGGCGCAATCATCTTGATGCGCGCAAGTGGGGAAAAGCTTGTCTTCAATTGCTGGGGGTTTGTTCAGTGTCACTAAGCGACTGGGAACGCGACACGACCCCGATCGTTCTCGGTGGTATCAATGTGCCGGCTCCGATTTACCCGGATCTGGTCAAGAAAAACCTTTGGTGGCTCTTAACTAACAAGGATGGAAAATCGCTTTAACGCCTCCCGGCAACTCTGGGAGGATTTTTTTGTTGACAGCAACTTGGTGATTTTGTATAATTGAAATGTATGAATCCAACTCCATCTTCTTTTTTTGAAGAAGGTTTAAAACTTATCAGCTTTTGTCCATTATGCCAAGCCAAACAAGGCGCGATGGAAGCAAGTACAGTTGAAGAAACAGCTGATAATCATTTGGTGCATCTGCATTGTAGGCAGTGCCAGGCCGCGATTTTGGCTTTAGTAACAGTCACACCAATGGGATTGAGCTCGGTCGGAATGATTACGGACTTATCTGTGGCTGACGCGCGCAGATTTAAAGAATCAGAACCGATTGATTTTGATGAAGTAATCGCACTTAATTTGAATTTGAAAAATAACTCATTATTTTACCAAACACTGATTGGGGTTTAAAGGGGTTGACAAAAAATGGGCTTTGGTTTAAAATGCTTCATATACTCTTAATACTCTTAGTATTTTTTTTATGTCCAATTTGAGCTTAAAAGGAGAACTTCGCGTAAAAGCCGCAAAGGAGTTGCGAAAGGAAAGTAAAATCCCGGCAGTGCTTTACGGTCATGGCGTTAAAAATGTCAATTTGTCCGTAAATTATCGTGAGTTTGAAAAGGCCTATCAGGCGGGCGGTGGTAAGGGGCTTTTGGAATTGACAATTGATAGTAACAAGCCAATCAATGTTTTGGTGCAAGATTGGCAAATTAATCCCATCACCAGTGTTTTTACTCATGTGGATTTTCGTCAAGTAAAAATGGATGAAAAGATTAAGACAGATGTGAATTTGAAATTTATTGGAGAATCGCCCGCAGTAAAAGAATTGGGTGGTATTTTTGTTAAAAATTTCAACAGTATTCCAGTGGAATGTTTGCCAAAAGATTTGGTGTCGGAAATTACAGTGGACATTGTCTCTCTTAAAGAATTTGGTAATGTCATTCATATTAGCGACATTGTGGCGCCGGCCGGCATTAAAATTTTGGCTCACGATGAAGATGTGATTGCCACAGTGACGCCGCCTCGCGTTGAAGAAGAAGCCGCGCCAATAGCCGCCGCAGTTGATTTAAGCCAGATCAAGACAGAGTCGGAAGAAAAGAAAGAAAAGAAGGCGACTGAAGATGCTGGAAAAGCCAAAGTTGAAGAAACAGCCAAAAAAGAAAAGAAGTAAAAATATGTTCGGGGGGATTTTGGGCAAAAAGTTTTTCAGAAAATTTTCAAAACAACGCCGTCATATTTTTGCGGCGTTGTTTGTTATTGTGTTGGGGCTTTTGATTTGGTCAGGATTTTTATGGTGGCGGTTGTTTATTGCCGAGCCGAAATACGCGACAGAATCCGCATCTGGTGGGGAGACGGCTGTGGAGAACGCGTCTACATCCACTTTGGCGCAAAGGTCGATTGATGGCGTGATGATGCCAGTTGAGCAAGCTACTTCCAGTTTGTTTGCCGTGATGATTGATAATTTTCTCGAGTCTAGGCCGCCAGCCAATTTATCGCAGGCCTCGCTTGTGTGGGAGGCACCGGTAGAGGCCGGATTGACCCGTTTGCTCACGGTTTATCCAATGAGTACGCAGTTGTCGCGTATTGGTCCGATTCGTAGCGCCAGACCATATTTTCTTGATTGGGCCAAAGAATTGAACGCGTTGTATTTGCATGTTGGGGGATCTGATCAGGCCTTGGCCGACATTAAAAGTAAAGATATTTTTGATTTGAATGAATTCTATCGCGGTTGGTATTTTTGGCGCGATAGGGCGCGAGCCAGGCCGTATAATGTGTACACATCTTCTGAATTGGTGAACGCGGCGTTTATAAAAGAAGGCGCAAGTCAGGATTTTGCGCCAAAAGATTTAGCCGGCTGGATTTATCGTCCTGAAAACAGTGAAGCCAAGATTTACGGTCGGTTTGGTAAGGGGCTTTTCATTGATTTCGGCCCGATGAAAGTGGAATGGAAGTATAATTGGGAGAAAAAGGTGTATGAAAAATACGAAGATGATGTTTTGCAAAAAGACGAGTCAGGCGCGGTGATTGCGGCAAAAAATGTAGCATTGCAGATTACCTCCATTGAAATTTTGGACGAAGTTGGACGTCGGCAAATTAAAACCATTGGCTCTGGCAAGGCAGTTGTTTTAACTTACGGTTTGGCCATTGATGGCATGTGGCAAAAAAAAGACGCGGACAGTCGCACGCGTTTTTTCGGGCCGGATACCAAGGAAGTTGTTTTTGACCCTGGCACCACTTGGATTGAGGTGATTGGCAATACTTACAGCTACGAAATTACAGCCGGCAGTCAATAATCACCAGTCGTTTTTTCCCAGCGTAGTCGTTTTTGATTTTTACCTCTGCCAATGGGAGGTATTTTTTTATTAGTATGATAATGGCACGTGCTTGCGATGGATCAATTTCAAAAAAAAGTGTGATGTTGATTTTTGATAAGACAGAAATTTGTTTGAGCAATTGTTCATACAAGGCCAAGCCGGATTTGTCAGCAACCAATGCCAAGCGCGGCTCATGCTGTATGGAAGTGGATGCTCGGTATTGTTTAGTTGTAAGATAAGGGAGGTTGGCTGTTATGATTATTTTGTTTTTTTTTGAATATTGCGTTAATTGGCTCATCATCGGCTCAAGCAAATTACCGTGCAAGAATTTTATTTTTACATTGTGTTTTTTAGCGTTGCGTTTGGCCGTAGCAATGGCGCCGGGCGAAATATCAATTGTTTTTAATATGGCAATGGGGATACAGCCAGAGCCGGTGCCTACATCAATCAAAATTATTTTTAATCGGTCAATTTTTTTAACAACTTCTTCAACCATCAATTCTGTTTCCGGCCGCGGTATTAAAACATTTTTATTGATTTCAAAATCTAGACCGTAAAATTCTTTATGGCCGATAAGATAGGCGATTGGTTCGCCTTTTGCGCGCCGCGCTATCAGTTTTTTAAAATGAGAAATTTGTTTTGCGGTCGGCGCAAATTCCGGATGCGCAAATAAAACAAAAGACAAAAGAACCTCGGAGTCCAGAACAGGCGAATCCGAGGAGCGCAGTTTTTTTATTGATGGGGAAAGAATGGATTGGATTGAAAGCATATTTTAGCGGGCGGAGGCAATGTGATTTTCTGAAGCGAGAATATGTTTGAGCCAGACCGAGGCATCCCGCTATGGCTAAGGCCGGGGGATGCCGAGGTCGGTGGCCTGAAAGGCCAGGCGAGTTTATTTGAGCTAAGAAAATCACTTGCCGAGCCCGCGTTCAGCTTTTCTTAGCGCCTCAATAATCTCATCAATTTCGCCATTCATAATTTTAGGCAGATTGTGCCAGTTTTGTTTGATGCGATGGTCGGTCAAGCGATCTTGCGGAAAATTGTAAGTGCGGATTTTTTCACTGCGGTCGCCTGTGCCGATTTGTGACAGCCGCTGTTCTGACAATTCTTGACGGCGTTTTTCTTCCTGCATCTGATACAGCCGACTACGCAAGACCTGCATGGCTTGTGCGCGATTTTGCTGTTGACTGCGCTCGTCTTGGCAAGATACCACGAGGCCGGAAGGCAAGTGAGTGATGCGGATGGCGCTATAGGTGGTGTTGACTGATTGCCCACCATGCCCGCCGGCAGTGGATGTTTCAATTTTTAGATCCTTTGGCTCAATTTTCAAATCAACTTCTTCCACTTCAGGTAAAATGGCCACAGTGGATGTGGATGTGTGAATGCGGCCGCTTTTTTCAGTTTCCGGCACTCTTTGCACGCGGTGCACTCCGCTTTCGTATTTTAGAAATTTAAAAACACCTTTTCCAATAATGGAAAAAATCACTTCTTTAAATCCTCCAATACCAATGCGATTGCTGGAAATCATGTGTGTCTTCCAGTTGTGTTTTTCAGCAAAGAGAGAATAGAGCCGAAACAATTCAGCGGCAAACAAAGCCGACTCGTCTCCGCCTGCTCCCGCTCGTATTTCCACAATCACATCTTTTTTATCCAATGGATCCTGAGGGTTAAGTATTTCGTCCAGTTCGTTTGTCAATTTTGTTTTTTTATCAGTCAAAGCCGCGATTTCTGTTTCAATTGTTTTCACCAATTCGGCATCCGACTCATCTTTCAACATTTTTTTTGTTTCTTCAATTTCTTTGGTAATTTTTTCCAATTCATCAGCTCGGTTAATCGCTTCTTTCAATTCATTGAAGTCGCGCGATTTTTTTTTGAATTTCGCAACATCATTAATAATTATCGGATTTTGCAGTTCGGCGTTCAATTCATTGTATTTTTGTCTGATGATTTTTAAATCCATACTTATATCTATTAAAAAACAATCCTAATAATGGATTGTTTTTTATTTATTAAAATAGTTACGCTTCCCACTGCGAACAGCTCTTTTTACTTTTTTGCCTTTGCTCTTTTTGGCCGCATCTTCTTGTTTGGCAGCTTTTTCGCGGAATTTTTCCACGCGGCGGGCAGTATCAACAAATTTTTGTTTGCCAGTATAAAAAGGATGACACTTGCTGCAAAGCTCAACACGGATTTCTTCCATTGTAGAGCCAACGGAAAAAGTGTTGCCGCAAGCGCAGGTAACTTTCGCTTCTTTAAAATATGTTGGATGCAGGTCTTTTTTCAGGGGTAATCAAAACCCCCCGCTTGCGCGGAGGGTTTATTCACACCTGATTAGAATCTTCGGCGTGACGGGCCGAAAGATTTTCGGCGCTTGGAATTGCAATCTCGGCAATAGACAGGGCGATCAGCGCTCGGTTGGAAAGGCAGTTCTGTGATTGCCACTCCGCATTCGGCGCATTTCAGACCCATGCTTGTAACATCAAACATTTGTCTTGGAGGACGAGGTGCAAAAGAGTCGTTATATGACATAAAGCACTTCTTTATCCCGTATACGAAGTCACGGGACACTAATTTTTCTCACCGACTTCGGGTGAGGGTAAAACACTAAGCTTTGGGCTAACCTCGGCCTCATTTTTACCTTTGTGTAAAGTACGACCTTACCGCAAAGGGTAATTAACTTTAACTGATTGTATTATAGCACAAAGGCGAATTTTTGTCAACGATCATCACCATCTCCGCCTATTTTCCCTCGTTCTAACCGGCTCAATAATTTTTTTAAATTGGTGTCGGCAATATCATCCAAAGACAGGTCAAATTCCGTGGCGAGCTGGGAGAGATACCATAATACATCACCCAGTTCTTTTTTAAGTGATTCTTTTGTCTGCTCATCCACAACGCCATTTTTATCCCGCAGAATTTTTTTAACCTTTTCCGCCACCTCGCCTGTTTCGCCGGCCAAGCCCAATGTGGGGTAGATGAAATTCCGGCCTTTGTCCTTGTAAAGCGCTGTTCGTTGAGATAGTTTTTGATAGTCGTTGAAATTCATATGAATTGATTATATCTAAAATCATTGCTTGACACAAATTTAGCTTTATGTTAATGTGCAATGTTTCAGGGCGGAAGTCGTCTTGAGCAACTAGGTCTTTGAAAATAGGGAGGGTGCATGTGAGACAAAGTCCACAGGTAGAGGTGTTCCGCGGGCACTGGGAGGAGTGCCTAAA
>Ga0076129_101_pt1 | contig 61865 bp, 58 predicted proteins | sample RifGroC2_FD_67715 | JGI IMG/M metagenome (GOLD analysis project Ga0076129, IMG submission 67715) | Parcubacteria (Magasanikbacteria) bacterium GW2011_GWC2_41_17 | reverse complement strand
AATGATTTCAGCCGCGTGATTGTATCTTACGCGCAAAATGCAGAGGCATTGAAATCAGAAATTTATCAGCAAAGCGCGGATTTTATCATTGAAGAACTTAAAAAAAATATTCAGGAGCATCCTTTTGAATTGCAATCATATATTTTATTGGGGCAATTTTATGATGTTAAAAATAATCCGGACAAATCCGAAGAAATACTTCTCCGCGCGCGCGAATTAAGTCCCAAGCGGCAACAATTGGCGTATTATCTAGTGCGCATCAAAGCGGCAAGGCGCGATTATGTCAGTGCTTTAAAGATTCTGGAGCAATTAGTTAGCGATAATCATAATATTGCAGATAGGTGACATTAAAAATGCGCATCAGAGTTTGCAACTTGCATTGGCAAAAGGAAAAAGTTTCAACAATAAGCAGGAGCTGTTATATGCCGCGCAATTGGCAAGCAAAAGCGGGGATTTAGAAATGACGCAGGATTTATACGAACGGGTGCTGTCTGCCGACCAAAAAAATCCCGAAATACTTTTGGTGTTGTCGGAAATTTATTCTAGGTTGAATGATAAATCAAAAGCCCAAGAAATGGCCGACCGCGCCGCTTTGTATGATGCTGACGCGTTGAAAAAAGCGAAGAAGTGGTTGAAATAATGGGGTCTTTTGATATAATGTTGATAACAAAAATCGGTCAAAGGCGCTAAACATGGAGGAGACCTCGGACCGATTTTTTGTTTTTAGTAAATATTTTTTGTTTTTTCAACAGTGATTGCCAAATCAAATTTTTTAACTGTTTCTTTGGCGCTCGCACCTAACTGTCTGGCTTGTTCAGGATTTTTTATAAAAGAGGCGATTGCTTCCGCCAATGTCTGTAAATCAGCTGGTGGCACGATTAGGCCGGTTTTTTGGTTTTCTAAAATTTCCGTAATTGCGCCCACATTTGTGGCAATGATGGGCAATCCGGCTGCCATTGCTTCCAGCAGGGTGTACGGAAACCCTTCTTTAACTGATGGTAGTACAAAAATGTCAAAAGCAGGAAGAAGATTAGCCGCTTCTTTGATGCTACCGGCTAAAATAATTTTGTCAGTCAAAATTTCTTGCTTAGTTTTTTCTTCAAGATTTTTTCTCTCCGGGCCTTCGCCAATTATTAACAATTTTGCGTTTAATTCTTTCGTTGCTTCCAGTAAATATTTCAGCCCTTTTGTTTTATAAAGATTGGCGATTGTGCCGATAATTATCTGATTTTGGTCCAAATTAAGTTTTTGTCTGGCTTCTTCTTTTGTGAAAAATTGTAAATTAGCCAAATCAAGGCCGTTGGCAATCACGGAAATAGCGTTTGGTTTAGCCGTGCCATATTGAAGCGCGATTTGTTTTTCTTTTTCTGATAGAACAATTGTGTAATCGCGCAATTGAGCGGAGATTTTTTCCATCATCAAATACAGCCAATGTTTGTAAAAGTGGAGTGGCTCTAAAAATGTCCAGCCATGTGCCGTGTAGATGATTTTTGATTGTATTCTATTCCACCATGCCGCTAATGCGCCGATCACTCCGGATTTTGTGCTATTCAAGTGGACAATATCAAAATCGTTTTGTCGCAAAAATTTAGCGATCTCCAAAACAGCCAAAATATCATGCCATAAGCTAATATCGCGTTTAAGGTGTTTAAAAGTGAAATTTTTGATTCCGGCGCTGGCGAGTTTGTCTAATAATTCACGCGAAGAGCCGTCCGTGCCAGTGGCTACTGTTATATCAAATTCCTCTGTTAGATGTGTTGCCAAATCAAAAACATACTTTTGAGCTCCGCCCCATTCTGTTTGAGTGATGATATAGAGGATTTTTCGCTTATTTTTAGTCATAATGCGTTTGACTTTTTGAGCTAAATTGAGTATACTAAAAATAAGCTTTTTAAGCAAGAAAAAGGTAATTTTTAGGTTAATTTTATGTCAAAAACAATTTTAGTAATCGGTGGAGCAGGGTTTATTGGTTCGCATTTATGCGAGCGGCTTTTAGAAAATGGAAATAAGGTAGTTTGTTTGGATAATCTTTTTACCGGTTCTGAGAAAAATGTCCATCATCTTTTAAAAAATAAAAATTTTAAATTTATTAATCACGATATAATTGAGCCGTTTTTTATCAAAGAAAAAATAGATCAAATTTACAATTTGGCTTGTCCGGCTTCACCAATTCATTATCAAATCAATGCAATTCGCACTATTAAAGCCAATACCATTGGCATGATTAATGTTTTAGGTTTTGCCAAAAAACATCAAGCGAGAATTTTGCAGGCCTCCACTTCCGAGGTTTACGGCGACCCGTTGGAGCACCCTCAAAAAGAGTCGTATCGCGGCAATGTTAGTACTATTGGCTCGCGCGCTTGTTATGATGAGGGTAAACGCGTAGCCGAAACATTAATGTTTGATTATCATCGCAAATGGGGTTTGGAGATAAAAGTGGCGCGTATTTTTAATACTTATGGACCAAAAATGGCAAAAAATGACGGACGAGTAGTGAGTAATTTTATCGTGCAAGCATTGTCCGGCCGGTCGTTGACAATTTATGGTCAGGGCAGTCAGACGCGCAGTTTTTGTTATGTGACTGATTTGGTTGACGGTTTGATTAAATTGATGGCAAGTTCCGTTAATTTTACCGGTCCTGTAAATTTGGGTAATCCAGGCGAATTCACAATTAAAGAGTTGGCGGAGAAAATTATCAAGTTGACCGGAACAAAATCAAAAATTGTTTATAAAAAATTACCGGAAGACGATCCTCGTCAAAGAAAACCTGATATCAGTTTGGCTAAAAAGACATTGAATTGGTCGTCCAAAGTGAAATTGGAAAATGGTTTGCCGAAAACTATTAATTTTTTTAAAATAAAATGAAATAAGTGGCGCGCCACGAAAAAGTTATGTTTTTGAAGTATTTATTTATTTCGCTCCGCCCGCGCCATTGGATTAAAAATTTTTTTGTTTTTGCCGCGTTGATTTTTGCCAAGAAATTTACTGATTGGCAGGCGATACGATTGAGTTTATTTGCTTTTGCTTTGTTTTGTTTAGCTTCCAGCGGTATTTATTTGATTAATGATGTAATTGATTTTAAACGCGACCAAGAGCATCCTTCTAAAAAAAACAGACCAATTGCGTCTGGAAAAATTTCTCGCCTCGCCGTCTCTGTGTTGGGAATTTTATTATTATCCGCGGCTTTATTGATAAGCTGGGAATTGAGCTTGGTATTTTTCTGGACAATTGCCGTTTATATTTTTCTAAATTTAGCTTATAGTTTTTGGTTGAAGCGCGTGGTTATAGTTGACATCATCTGCATTGCGATTGGTTTTGTTTTGCGGGTGATTGCCGGCGTCGTGGTTATCGGAGTAATTTTTTCTCCGTGGTTGTTACTGTGCACCTTTTTTCTAACACTTTTTTTGGCTATTGGTAAAAGAAAAAGTGAATTATTATCAGCTGTTTCCATAGCTCGCGGTGTATTGGCTAATTATTCATTGGATTTGCTCAATCAAATGAATATGATTGTTTTGCCGGCAATTTTAATTACTTATACTTTGTATACTTTTAACACTTGGCAGAGCCAGTGGCTGATAACTACTGTTCCAATTGTATCGTACGGTTTGTTTCGATATTTATATGTTATTAATAAAAAAAGCGCGAGTGACGACGGCCCGACTGATGATTTATGGCGCGATAGGCCTTTGCAAATTACACTCGTCGTATGGCTGACAATGGTTTTTGTTATTTTAATAAATGTATGAAAGTACTAATCACTTCAGGAATTTTTCCACCGGATATTGGCGGTCCGGCAAGGATAATTGAGCAGATGGCTCATGACTTGCAAGCGCGCGGTATTGATATTACAGTGCTGGCTTTTGGCAGGGATGATAATGAAAAAAGAAATTATCAAGTTATTAAAGCCTTAACTAAATTGCGATTTTTATTGACGTTGTTCAATTTGGCTAAGCAAGTTGATATTATTTATACTTTTGATCTTTACACAGCTGGCTTTTTGTCATGGCTGATTGGTAAAGTATTTTTTAATAAAAAATTGGTAGTTCGTTTTGCAGGCGACAGCGCTTGGGAAATAGCCGCAAACGCTGGCCTTACGAGCGATGATATTTTGTCTTTTCAAAACGGTAGTTACGGTTTGAAAATATTTTTTCTAAAAAAGTTAAGAACAAAGATTTTATGTGGGGCTGACAAAGTTGTGGTAGTGAGTAATTTCATAAAAAATTTGGCAATGCAAATCGGCGTTGATAAAGAAAAAATTCAAGTGATTTACAATGCAATTGATTTTTTGTCAACGTCAACTGGCAACGTGGCAAAGATACGACAAAAATTTGGCTTGACCGACATCAATAAATTAATTGTAACAGCCGGCCGTTTGGCGCCTTGGAAGGGTTTTGATGGGTTGATAAATGTGTTGGCTGACACGCGTCAAGAGTTTCCGTCTTTGAAATTGTTGATTATTGGTGATGGGCCGGATAAACGGCGTTTGGAAACATTAAGAGATAAGCACAACTTGGGCCATGCGGTTGTTTTTGTCGGCCGCGTGCCTTTAGATAAAATTTTTGAGTATTATCAAGCGGCTGATGTTTTTGTTTTAAATTCACAGTATGAAGGTCTATCTCATGTTTTATTGGAGGTTTTGCAATTTGGAAAGCCGATTGTCGCCAGTAATTGTGGTGGCAATCCGGAGGTGATTGAAAACAAAAAAAATGGATTGTTGGTAGAATATAATAATCGCGAGCAAATTAAGGCGGCTATTAGAAATATTTTATCTGAATCATATTGGCAAAGTAATGATTTTCAAGATGCTTGCACGCAGAGTTTAAAAAAATTCGTATGGCGAGATGTGATTGAAAAGACCGCTAATGTTCTAAAAGAAATTAATCAGCATGGCTAGGGTTTTACTTATCAATCCTCAATTTAATATTGTCAAGGAAAATTATGACAGTTCTGTTTCTGTCGGTTTGTTGAGTATCGCTTCTTTTTTAAATAGTCAAGCTATCTCTGTTAAATTGATTGATTGTGTTCGGCAGAAAAATTATTTAGAAATTTTGCAGAGAGAAATTATTGATTGTGAATATGCCGGATTGTCAGTGATGACAATGCAGCTGCCCAAAGCAATTGAAATAGCAAAACAAATACGAAAATTAAATCCTCTGTGTAAAATTGTTTGGGGAGGGTCGCATCCGACTTTTTTTATCAATCAGACAGCAGAGCATGATTTGGTAGACGCGGTTTGTTTTGGAGAAGGGGAGATTACAATGCTTGAATTGGCACAGGGTCGGCCTTGGCAAGATATTAAAGGCATTGCCTATAAAAAAGATGAGCGGGTGGTGGTAAATCCAGCCCGCGAATTACATGATCCGGCTCAAATGCCTTTGTTTAATTGGAATTTGGTGGCTCCTGAAATTTTGCAGAATTTGCGTTTAATACCATCTCTGACTTCGCGCGGTTGTCCGCACCAATGCACTTTTTGTATTAACGCTATTTTAAAAAATCGTTGGCGGATGCGTTCAACCGAACAAGTTTTGCGCGATTTGGAAAGCATTAAGAGTAAAGAATATTTTAAAGATAAAAAATTAAGATTTTGGGACGAGAATTTTTTTGTTGACATCAATCGCGCGCGAGAAATTATTAATGGTATGATTGAACGAAATTTGATTATATCTTGGGAGACAACAGTTCGGGCGGATTATATTCGTTCAGGAATGATTGACGATGAATTGATGTCCAAATTACATCAATCCGGCTGTTATTTGCTTTCTTTCGGAGCTGAATCGGGCAGCCTACGGATTTTGGAAAAAATTAAAAAACATGTTACACCAGAACAAATTATAAATTCGGCTAAAATGTGTTTACGATACGATATTATTCCTCAATATTCGTTTATGATCGGCTTGCCCGGCGAGGAAAAAAGTGATATGATGTTGACTCTTGATTTGATTGATAAATTAGCTAAACTAAGCGACAAAATACAGATTCTGGGACCTCAGGCCTTCCGTCCTTATCCTGGTTCCACCCTGTATAAAGAATGTCTAGCTGTCGGTTGGCAAGCACCGCAGACATTGGATGATTGGGCGCATTTGGCGGAAAATCAGTTGAGTTACTTGGCGGTCAAAAATTTTCCCTGGGTTAAACATAAAGATTTTGTTGAATCAATGGAGGCCTGTGTGCGTTTTGGTGCTCATAGTATTAAAAGCGCGCTTGGTTCGTCAATCAGCGCGAACAAAATTTTAAAATTAGGTTTTATTTTGCTTTGCCAACTGCGTTGGAAATTGAAATTTTTTTGGTGGCCGATAGAGTTTAGATTAGCGAAGAAATTTGTAACGAAATAAATATGCGCCAGTTGATGATTAGTTTAGACAAAAATATTTTAAATAAAGATTCCATTGTTACTAGACGCATGATTGAATATGGAAAAGAAAATGAATTATTTATTATTATTCCAAGTAGAGAAAGGGAGATTTTTGATTTAAGTTCTACCGTTCATATACAATCAACAGGAGGGAACAAACTGTGGCAATTTTGCCGTTTAAAGAAAATCGGGAAAAAGTTAATCAAGGAAAAAAACATTGAAGAAATTACCGCGCAGGATCCTTTTTTTATTGGTTTAGTCGGTTGGTGCTTGAAGCGTAAATTTAAAATTAAATTGGAAGTGCAGGTGCACGGAGATTTTTTTGGCGGTTATTATAAAAATCAGTGGTTTAAATTATATTTGGCTAAATTTATTTTAAAACGCGCAAACATAATTAGGGTGGTGGGGGAAAGAGTAAAACAAAGTTTGTTAAGTCTGGGCGTTATAGAAAATAAAATAATAATTAGGCCAATACAAAATAATCCAGAGTTGGTAAAGAATTATCTTTCCGAAATAAATTTGCATAGTAAATATCCAGGTTATGAAAAAGTATTTTTATTTTTAGGCCGGCTGGATCCAGTGAAAAATATTTCTTGGTTGATTGATATTTTTAATGAGGTAGTGAAGCAAAAACAAAATTATTTATTATTAATTATTGGTAAGGGTGACGAAGAAATAAAAATTAGAAGTCAGATAGCAAATAATAATTTAGGTAGTAACATTAAATTACAGAATTGGACAGAGAATCCATATGGTTATTTAAAAACTGCTGATTGTGTTTTATTCCCCAGCTTAAGCGAAGGTTATGGTTTGGTACCAATGGAAGCGTCTATTGTGGGGACTCCAGTGATTATGACCAATGTAGGGGTGGCGAATTACGAACTTAAACCTGGCCCGAAAGTTAAAATTGTATCGGTAGGCGATAAAGACGCGTTTATAAAAGCAATGTTAGAAATTTAGTATGAAAGTTTTATTATTTGAAATTCAAGCGCGCAATCGCAAAAAATGTATCAATAAGGATTTGGCCGGAGGCATGGGTACAGGCACTTGGATCGGCAACTCTTGGCGGGCAAGAATTTTTGAATATGTTAAAAAGAAGAGCGTTATTTTGCCGGAAATCACCTCGGCTTATTTGGCCGCTATTTTTAAAAAGGCTGGTTGGGAAGTTGAACGCGTAGAAGTCGGACGGGGATTGGAAATTAGAGCCGTTGTTGCCGATTTGGCACTTGTCCCATCTTCAATTGTTGATTGTTTTCACGAACGCGAAGTGACCCGAATTTTAAAAAATAGAGGTTTGAAGGTGGGGATTTATGGGACTTTTGCCTCAGCTCGGCCGGACTTTTTTATTAATGATGTTGATTTTGTAATTAGAGGTGAGGCGGAGGCGGCAGCCATAAAAATTGTTAACCAAAAAGAATTGCCTAACGGTATTTTTGAAGCTGGCCATGTTGAAAATTTGGATTTATTGCCGTTTCCCGATTGGAGTTTGTTTCCTTTAAATAAATATTCTTATTCGCCGGCGTTAAACAAAAAACCGGTTACGGTCATGCTCGCGTCTCGTGGTTGTCCGCATACCTGTTCGTATTATTGCGCCTATCCGTTGCTGGCCGGTTCCCAATTGCGTTTAAGATCGGTGGATAATGTTGTTGAGGAGGTAAAACATTTAAAAGAGAAATACGGCGTCAAAGCGATTGATTTTAGAGACGCGCTTTTTATTTGCGGCAAACAAAGAACAAAAGAATTTGCCGAGAAAATGATTTCAAACAATTTGAAAATAATTTGGTCTTGCGAAACCAGGTTAGATCAAATTGACAAAGAGTTGTTGGATATTATGTACCGAGCCGGATTAAGAAATATCAATGTTGGCATTGAGTCGTCTGATCCGGAAATTTTAAAAAAATCACAACGTTTGCCAGTGTCAAACGGTTATCAGAATGAAATGGTGGATTATTGTCATAAATTGGGAGTAACCGTGGCGGCGTTTTATTTGATTGGTTTGGAAGACGACACAAAAGAGTCGGTTTTGGAGACAATCAAATACGCCAAAAAATTGAATACCTTGGTGGCACAGTTTGCCCTAGTCACGCCTTATCCCGGTACCGGATTTTTTGAAAAATTAGAAAAAGAAAAACTGATCACCAATTATAATTGGGAAGATTATGATGAATATACGCCGGTTTTTAAACATAAAAATTTAAAAGTGGAAGAATTATTAAAACTGAAAGAAATAGCTTTCGCATCCTATTATTTTCGTCCTGTTTATCTTTTAAAGCATTTGCCAAAATATTTTTTTGAAAATTTTTTATGGCCATTTTGAATGCTACGGAAAATGTTAAAAACTTAGTATGAAGTTATTAATTGTTACCCAAAAATTAGATGTTAACGACGACAATCTGGGGTTTTTTAACGATTGGTTAAATAAATTGGCGACGGAAGCGGATTTATCGGTTATCTCTAATCACGTCGGTTGTCATAATTTGCCGCCTAATGTAGCTGTATATTCTTTGGGTAAAGAGAAAGGTATTGGCAGAATACTAAAATTTTTAACATATCAGTACTTACTTTGGAAGATGTTGCCACAAGTGGACGGGGTTTTTTTTCACATGTGTCCAGAGTATGTTTTAGGTGCCTGGTTTTTACCACTGATTTTTAGAAAAAGAAGTTTGCTGTGGTACGCTCACAAAAGTACTTCTTTTAAATTACGTTTGGCTTCTTGGTTGGTAGAAAAAATATTTACTCCCTCTAGGGAAAGTTGTCGCCTATTTCCATCTGCAAAGATAGAAATCACCGGCCATGGTATAGATGCTAATAAATTTATTCCTAAATCCAGTCAAGTTTTTGACACAAGAAAAATTTATCACATTGTCAGTGTTGGCAGAATATCGCCGGTAAAGAATGTTCATATTTTAATTGAAGTCGCTGAGGTGTTGCGCAAAAGTTTCTTTTGTTTTGATTTAAAAATTGTGGGCGCACCGATAACCGAAGTTGATAAAAAATATTGGAATGAATTACATAATTTGCGGTTGAAAAAAAAGTTGGAAGATAAGGTTTTTTTTGAAGGTTCAATTGCCAATAAGGATACAGTACCTTTTTATCAAGGCGGAGACATTTTTATTAATCTAAGCGATACTGGCAGCATAGACAAGGCGATTTTGGAGGCCATGTCTTGTGGTCTAGATATTTTAACCTCCAACGAAGCCTTTTATAATATTCTTCCGCCAGAGAACATTATTAATAAATATCCGCGCGCTATCGCCGAAAAGATTATTGGCTTGTTTCGCGCCAAGAGTAATGAAAAAAACTTTAATTTTAGAGAGTACGTTGTTAATAATCACAGCTTGGATAATTTGGTTGATAAAATAATAAAATTTTATTGCAAGTAGCCTGTATTTTGATTTTTGTTTAATTATGTTTAATCTATTTTTGAAAGAATTGTTACTCGGTAAGGGAGTGTCTCGTATTTTGTTTAATATTTTGTTACAAGATAAGATGTGTTATGGAAAAGTTTTGGATATTGGCGGCGGCCACAAGATAAATCCCAGCCACATGCGTTTTCTTAAATTTGCGCCAGGGTTTGAAATTCAGTCCGTGAATATAAGTGAAAAAGCTCAGCCCGACTATTTAATTGATTTGGAAACCTGTGCGTTGCCGGTGGCAGACAATTTTTATGATTTTGTTTTAGCTTTTAATTTTTTCGAACACATTTTGAATATAGATAAAGTATCATTGGAGATTTTTCGGGTTCTTAAAAAAGATGGCGAGTTAATTGGTTTTGTGCCTTTTTTGGCGAATGTTCATCCCGATCCGCATGATTATTGTCGTTATACTAAAGAAAAATTAATTTTTATGTTTAAAGATCATGAATTTGAAAAGATTGAAATTTTATCTGTTGGCCGCGGTCCTTTTGTGGCCGCCTATCGTCAAATAGAGTTTGTTTTACCTATATTTCTACGAATATTTGTAGTCTCAATATGTTTTTGTTTGGATTGGTTTTTAAGAAAGATTAAACCGAAGTTTAATTTTATGGACATGTGTCCTCTTGGCTACTTGTTTTATGTAAAAAAATAGTATGCATAATTATTTCAATCAATACGACAACCGTGATCGCTGGATAAGCTATTGGCAACAAATCGAAAATGTTTTGTCGTTACAACCAAAAAAAGTGTTGGAAATTGGTATTGGCAATAAGACCGTTACCAATTATTTGCGCGAACGCGGCGTAGAAGTTACCACTTTGGATATCAACGAATCGTTAAAGCCCGACATCGTGGCTTCGGTTGAAAAAATGCCGTTGGCTGATAACAGCTTTGATGCGGTTTTGGCGGCCGAAATTTTGGAACATTTGCCGTTTGAGAAATTTGTCAAAGCGCTATTGGAAATCAGACGAGTTACAAAAAAACACGCTGTCATTTCCGTGCCTCATTGGGGGTGGACATTTTATTTGGTTTTAAAAATTCCATTAGTCAGGAAACTGCAAATAATGTTCAAGATACAAGGATTTTTAAGGCATCAATTTAATGGCGAGCATTACTGGGAGATAGGTAAGAGAAGCTTTCCTCTCTCCAAGATTAAAAAAGAAATCAGCCGGGCTGGTTTTAAAATTTTAACAGACTTTATCTCAGCAGATTCACCATATCATCACTTTTTTATTTTAGAAAAAGTGTAATAGCGGCGCAGTGGAATTATGAAAAATTTAATAAAAAAAATTACAGGCTATACTTTATTACAGATAAGAAATCTGCTAAATATTTTTGTCAATTTTAAAGAGGTTTCTGTTTTGTGTTTTCACGGCATTGACAATACCAGCAACGTCACATCTCTTTCACCAGCTGTGTTCGCGAGCCTGGTTAACTATCTGGTTAAAAATAAGTATTATTTTGCCAGACTGGATGAAATTATGGATGAAATTGACGGCAAAATTGATTTGCCAAAAAAAACAGTCGCCATTACTTTTGATGACGGTTATGAAAGTTTTTTAAATCAGGCGTTGCCGATATTGAAATCATTAAATATTCCAACAACGTTGTTTATTATTACTGATTTTGAAGCGGGGGGCTGTTTGGGTCGAGAGAGAGCGCTCTTGAAAGGTGATTGTTTAAAAGAGATGCTGAATTCCGGTCTCGTCTCCTTACAATTTCATTCAAAAACACATGGAAATCTTATGAAATTGAATAGAAATGATTTAAAAAAAGAAATCATCAGTGGTAAAACAGAATTAGAGAACAAGTTAAATATTAAGTTAAGTTATTTTGCTTACCCCGGAGGTGGTTATACCGGAGAGGCGGTTGACTTAGTAAAAGAGGCGGGTTTTGAGGCGGCGTTTTCTATCAAGCCTGGCACCATTCACCGCGGTACATATAGATTCTTAATTAGGAGAAATGTTATTTTAAGCAACATGTCTTTTTGGGAATTTAAGTTAAGATTGACTAAAGCGATAGATTGGTATAGAAGTTTGAGTTTGAAGTTTAAATACTAATTAATATGGATAAAATTTTCTGTACGGTAGGAATATTAACATTTAATTCCGCAAACACTCTGCGGCGCGCGTTAGAATCGATTAAAGATTTTGCCGAAATTATTGTCTGTGATGGGGGCAGCGCTGACGCGACTCTTGAAATTGCTAAAGAATATGGTTGTAAAATAATTTTTCAAAACTCGCAATTTAAAGATCCTGACAACAGGATTAAAGATTTTGCCGGCGCCCGCAACCAGTGTCTGGATGAGGCCAATTTTGATTGGTTTTTATATATTGATTCAGATGAGGCCATTTCGCCTGGTCTTAAATTAGAGATAGAACAAATTGTCGCGTCAGATGTAGGCGCCCATATTTATAATGTGCCACTGGGTCTGTGGATACATGGAAAGTTAATGCGATACTCCTCAAATTATCCAGGGTATCAAAATAGATTTTTTAACAAAAAAAGCGGCGCTAGATTTTTTAAGACTGTTCATGAACGCATTAAATTTGACGAATCGGTTAATAGCGTTAAGTGTTTAAAAAATCCTTGGTATGTATTTTGTACAGACGAAGAGGCCGACCATTATTTTCGGGAAACAAGAAAATATCTGAAAATCGAGGCACAACGTTATCAGAATTTACCTTTTATTGATTCTCTTCGACGTTGCAGCCGGTACTTGAAAAATGTTTTAAAAATAATAATAAAATCTTTTAGAAATTATTTTTTGCACGGTTTTAGATATTCAGTTCCGCCACAAATGGAAATCGGCCGGGCGCTGTATCAGCTGGCCGTGGTCTATATTTTACTGATTAATCAGGTTAGAAGGCTATTTAAATTTTAGATAATAAATTTCAGCTATGACTCCTTGGGACGCGTTTGCTAGAGAAAAAGTGGAAAAAATCTTTACAGAAAAACGATCAATTGTTGATATCGGCGGAGGTTTGCGAATTTCAAAAGAAAAGGGCAATCGTTATAATAAAAAAAATGAATGGCTTTTACCTTTAATGACCGCTGTTGATTATAAAGTTTTAGACCCCGTTTCGACGTATCACCCTGACATTGTGGGCGATATACACAAGTTGCCTTTTGAAAATGATTCACAAGACGCGATTATTTGTGTCGCGGTTTTAGAACACATAGAAGACCCGGCTAAAGCCTGCGGAGAAATTTATAGGGTTCTAAAGCCTGGTGGTTATGCCTTCGTTTATATACCCTTTTTATATTATTATCACGCGGAAAGAGGCTATTACCACGACTATTGGCGTTTTACCAAAGACGCCGCCTACCTGTTGTTTAAAAATTTTTCCACGATAGAAATTGAAAACGTGCGCGGCGCTTTAGCCACCTGGCTGCACATAAGTCCGTTAGGGAAAATAAAAATACTGGTTAAGGTTTTTAATTTTTTAGATAAAATATTCGGTAAAATTAAAAGTAATCAAGTAAGCGGTTATAATATTTTTTTAATAAAGTAAATTTGTGAAATTAGTTTATTTGGCCAATGTCAGGTTACCGACTGAAAAGGCCCATGGTTTGCAGATCATGGAAATGTGTCGGGCTTTTAACCAAAACGGTTTAGAAGTTGAATTGGTAGTGCCGTGGCGGTTGAATTATATAAAGAACGATCCTTTTAGTTATTATGGCATTGAGTCGACTTTTAAAATAAAAAGACTGCTTTGTTTAGATTTAGTTTATTTAAAATTATTTGGCGTTGTTGGTTTTTGGGTTGAATCAATAACTTTCATGTTGGCGGCCAGAATTTATTTATGGTTCAGACATTGTGATATTTTATATACGCGCGAAGCTGTTGTGGCCGTATTTTTTAATAAAGCAGTTATGGAGATACATTCTTTGCCGAATCGATTGGCGGGTTTTATCTATCGCCGAGCGCAAAAAATTATAGTTTTAACTTCATTTCTAAAAGATCGATTGGTTAAAGAAGCTGGTTTGCCAGAGAGTAAAATATTGGTGGCGGCCGACGGGGTAGATATCCAAAAGTTTAACATTAAAGAAACCAAAGAAGATTGTCGTAAAAAGCTTGGTTTACCGCTTGAAAAGAACATTGTTCTTTATGCCGGACATCTTTATAAGTGGAAAGGCGCGGATATTTTGCTTGAGGCAATAGTCCGTGCCACAAATTATTTTGTATTTGTCGGCGGAATGAAGAATGACTTAATTCGTTTTAGTTTGTTAATTAGACAAAAACAATTGAATAATGTCTTGTTGGTTGGCCAGCGGCCTCACGCGGAAATACCTTATTATTTAAAAGCCGCTGATGTTTTAGTTTTACCTAACAGCGCCACAGAAAAAATTTCCAGTCACTATACCTCGCCGATGAAACTGTTTGAATATATGGCCTCCGGCACTCCCATTGTCGCGTCGGATTTGCCGTCAATTAGAGAGGTTTTAAATGGGCAAAACGCCACCTTGGTTAGGCCGGACGATCCGAAAGATTTGGCGCGCGGTATTGAAGCGGTCTTGAAAAATAAAGAGTGGGCTGATAAAATAGCGAAAAAAGCCAAGATTGATTCCGTTGGCTACGATTGGAGTAAAAGGGTTAAAGACATTAAGATCTTTTTTTCTACTTATATATGAATACCTGTCTGGTTATCAAAAATTTTTACCAACAGTATAAGATTGAGATTTTTATTTTCATCTTAGCGTTATTTTTGCGTCTCGTCTTTTTTTATTTCGCCGCCGCTAAAGAAGTGTTTATTTACGAAAATTTAAGAGCGGACGGTTATTACGAAATTGCTTATAATTTAGTAAATCATGGTATTTTTTCTATAAGCCGCATGGAACTTGATTCTCATCGAACTCCCGGCCTGCCTTTTTTGATTGTTCCTTTTTTATATGCCGGAAGTGTCTTAAGTTTTTTTATTTTACAGATTATAGTAGGTAGTCTTCTGCCGGTTTTGGGCAGGCGGTTGGCCGTTCTCTTGTGTTTGCCGTCAAAAATAGCCACTGTCATCGCCGTATTTTTAGCGGTTGATCCAATGGGCATCAAATTGTCCCTAGTCATGTTAACAGAAACTTTTTTTACTTTATTTTTTCTTTTGTCTGTGTTTTTTTCGGTACATTTTATCCGTCTGTCTTCAGTAATGCAAATGAACAGACATAAAATTATTAAAACCGTAATTTATTCAGGCGTTTTTTTAGGAATAGCCACATTGTTTAGGCCAACTACCTTATATTTGCCGGCGCTGTTGATTGGATTTTGGATTTTATGGAGATATTTAGCCAAACAAAAATTGTTGTGGCCATGCCTTATTATTTTTTTGATCGTGGCTTGGTTGTTGCCAGCAGGCTGGACATATAGAAATTATCGTGTTTTTAATGTCGCCGCGTATTCCTCTATCAAAGAGGGGGTTTTATATGCCGCTCTGGCACCTTCAATTTTGGCTTTTAAAAATAATATAGATTATACCACGGCTCAAAATCGTTTTTTTGCTTCCGAAGGGTTGCTCGGGATGCCTGACGTTAATATTGATCGAGCCGCTGATTTTCAAAAAAGAGCGACGGTTGTTATTTTAGCCAATTCCAAGCAATTTCTAGAAGTGGCCGCTGTCAGCGTGTTTACTTTTTTTACTCACGACGGGGCGCTGGATTTGCTAAGCCTCGCTGGTTTTAATACCGGCGTTTCAGCTTCTTTTCCGCACGGGCTCTCAGTCTTTAAACAATCTGCCGGCCAATTTTTCAGCATGCTCATTAGGATTTTAAAAACGCCGTTATTTATCATTTTATTTATGCGATTAGTTTGGTTTGCCGTTGCGATCATTTTTGTTTTTAGTCTTGGTTATCAAGTAATCAACAAAAAAATTAACGCTCCATGCCTCTTTTTGTTGATTTGTATTTTGTATTTTGCTTTGACGACTATTACGAATGGTTTGACCGTTAATGCGAGATTCCGTTTTCCGGTAAATACTTTAATACTTATTTTTGCCGCCCAAGGCGTTTATTCGTTTTGGATTCAAAAGCGGCGCGTAGCTTAAAATTATGTCTAACAATAAAATTCTTTCAGTTGTCATCCCGGTCTTTAACGAGGAGGGTACTATATTAGAATTGCTCGGTAAAGTCAGAGCCGTTGATTTGGGGGAAATCAACAAAGAAATTATTATTGTTGACGATGGTTCAACGGATGGCACGCGCGCTATTTTGCGGGCTGCGACAGATTGTCGAATAATTTTTCAAGATAAAAATAAGGGCAAGGGGGCGGCCCTGCGTCGCGGATTTGCCGAAGCCACCGGAGATTGGCTTGTGGTTCAGGATGCCGATTTAGAGTATAACCCGGAGGACTATCATATTTTATTGCAACCATTGTTAGAGAATAAGGCTGATATGGTTTTTGGTTCCCGATTTATGGGTAATCAGCCTCGTCGAGTTTTATTTTTTTGGCATTTTTTGGGTAATAAAATGTTAACCCTCTTCTCTAATGTATTATCTGATCTCAATTTGACTGATATGGAAACTTGTTATAAGGTGTTCACTAAGGAGGCCATTAATAAAATATTGCCAAGATTAACTTCGGAGCGTTTTAATATTGAGCCGGAAATTACGGCTTTGGCGGCTAAAGAAAAATTACGAATTTTTGAAGTGGGGGTTTCTTATTACGGCCGCACCTACGCGGAAGGAAAAAAAATTGGCTGGAAAGACGGTATTTTGGCCATCTTGGCCATTATAAAATTTAATTTATTTAGATAGACGGTAGTAGTTTACTTAAACGCGAATTATATGATTAAAAAGGTTTCCATAATTGTTCCATTGTTTAATGAAGAAGAAAATTTAATGGTATTACATCAAGAAATCAGTGTTCTCCGCGGACTTGTTACTGAATACGAAATTGTATATGTGGATGACGGTTCCAAAGACGGCGGGTTGGGGGTGCTAAAAAAAATTCAAGAGCAAGACAGTCATGTTAAAATTATCTCTTTTCGGCGAAATTACGGCCAGACGGCCGCCATGGGTGCCGGTGTAAAACATGTCATCGGTGAAGTGATTGTTTTTTTGGACGCGGATATGCAGAACGATCCTAAAGATATTCCGGCGTTACTTCAAAAATTAGAGGAAGGATATGATGTGGTTTCCGGTTGGCGCAAAAACAGACATGATGATTTTTTTCGAGTTTTGTTTTCACAGATAGCCAACAAAATGATTGCTGGAATTACCGGCATAAAATTGAACGATTACGGTTGTACTCTAAAGGCCTATAGAAGTGACGTTATTAAAAATATTGATTTTTATGGCGAGATGCATCGTTTGCTTCCCGCTTACGCGTCTTGGTATGGGGCTAAAGTAGCAGAAGTCGTGGTAAATCACAGACCGAGAATCCACGGAAGTTCTAAATACGGATTTTCCAGAATTTTTAAAGTTTTGATGGATTTATTGGTGGCTAAATTTTTGATTGGTTATTCGGCCAAACCGATTTATTTTTTTGGGGCATTGGGCGCGATTTCTTTTGTTATAGGCCTGTTGTCTTTTGTCGCGGCAATAATTTTAAGAATTTTTGGCACATCTTTCATTCAAACACCCTTGTTGCTTTTGACAGTAATGATGTTTGTGTTGGGCATTCAACTTATTTCCGTGGGTTTGTTAGCCGATTTGATTTTGCGTTCCTATTACCACAAAGAACACTCAACTTATTCAATCAAACATTTAATCGGCTTTTAATTTTTAAGGTATGTGTGGTATTGCCGGATATGTCGGCCAAGGCAGTGAAGAAATATTGCGACAAATGCTTGGCGCGATAAAATACCGCGGTCCGGATGATCAGGGTTTTTTTGTTAAAGATAATGTTGGCTTGGCGCAGGCAAGGTTGAGCATTATAGATTTGAGTCCGGCCGGTCATCAGCCCATGAGTAATGAAGATGGGACAATTCAGTTGGTTCTCAACGGCGAGATTTATAATTTTAGAGAATTAATGGAGGAACTGGTTAAAAATAAAAAACATCAATTTAAAAGCCAGACTGATACCGAGGTTATAATTCATTTGTACGAAGAAATTGGAGAGGCGGTCTTTGAAAAACTTAACGGCATGTTTGCCATTGCTCTGTATGATTTTCGTAAAAATAAGTTGATTTTAGCCAGAGATCGAATGGGTAAAAAACCGCTTTATTGGAGTTTGTTTGGTTCGTTGCTGGTATTTGGCTCTGAAGTTAAGGCTTTATTAAAGCATCCGGCAGTCAAGAGAGAAATTGATTTGGTTTCGTTAAATAAATATTTGCTTTACGAATATGTGCCAACGCCGCGCAGTATTTTTAAAAATATTTATAAATTGGAACCCGCCACCTGTTTAGTTTGGCAGAATTGTATAGTAAAAAAAGAAAAATTTTGGGAACCAGATTTTTCAACTTCCGGCATATTTTTTGGAGACGCGCTTCAAGAACTTGATAAACGGATTGAAGAAAGTGTAAAAGCAAGGTTGGTATCAGATGTCCCCTTAGGAATTTTTTTAAGCGGCGGTTTAGACAGTTCCGCCATCGCTTATTACGCTCAAAAAAATAGCTCAAACCGCATTAAAACTTTTTCCATCGGTTTTGAAGAAAAAACTTTCGATGAATCAAAATATGCCAAAAAGGCGGCCGATTTTTTAAACACAGAGCATCACCATAAAATTTTAACTAGTCGTACAGCTCTGGAATTAATTCCACAAATTGCCGAACGATCAGATGAGCCTTTGGCCGACGCTTCCATTATACCGACTTATTTTTTATCGCAATTTACAAAACAATTCGTGACAGTGGCGTTGGGCGGAGATGGGGGAGACGAGCTTTTTGCCGGCTACCCGACTTTTCAGGCTGAAAAATTGGTTGGTGCCTATGAAATAATTCCCGCCGGTTTTAGAAATTTGATAGAAAAAATAGTCCGGGTGTTACCAGTTAAAGATTCTAATTTTAGTTTAAATTTTAAACTCAAAAAATTTATTAATGGTGTCGGAGGTAACAAGTATTATCGTCACCAGCGTTGGTTGGGAAGTTTTGACAAGGCCGAGAGGCAAAAATTATTTAGGCCGGAAGTTTGGCAAAGTTTAGTAAAAGAAAATGAATTCGAAGAGCTGGACATTTATGCCAAAGAATCGCGAGCCGCGGAGTTTGATAATCAGCTGCTTTATTTATATTTGCGGACATATTTGATGGATGGAGTTTTGGTCAAAGTTGATCGCGCCAGCATGTATAAAGCCCTGGAGATTCGCGCCCCGCTTTTAGACTATAAGCTATTTGAGTTTGTTAATCGTTTGCCGTATAATTATAAATATCGCCATTTTCAGACTAAGTTTATCTTTAAGAGATTAATGGCGGATAAATTGCCCAAAGAGATGGTTTTTAGGGCCAAAAAAGGCTTCGGTGTGCCCATGGCCCGTTGGCTTAAAAATGAATTGAAAGATTTTTGTAATGATATTTTATCGGAATCTGATATAAACAACGACGGTTTTTTTAATTATGCGTATATAGACAAACTTAAAAAAGATCATTTTTCTTCCAAGGTTGATAATCATAAATTACTTTGGACATTAATCAGCTTCCAGCTTTGGAAGAAAAAATGGGGATGATGAAAATATTGCTATTACAACCTCTGGTGCCTCGTCATATATTGTGGGGAAAATTTGAAAAAGGCGAGGGTTTTGTGCCCCCCATAGGTTTGCTTTGTCTAGCGGCTTTTTTGAGAGACAAGGGTTATGACGTGTTGATCAAGGACGCTCAAGTAGAAAGATTAACCGAGGAAGATCTTGTTCATTATTTAAGGAACGGGGCGTTTGATGTGGTCGGCATATCCACCTTTACCAACTCCATTGCTTTTTCATACTATACCGCTAAGATTGTTAAGCTGGCACTGCCCGGTTGTCAATTGGTTTTTGGAGGCGTGCATGCCACTATTTTACCCGAGCAAACCTTAAATGATTGTCCGGAAGCGGATTATATAATTTTAGGTGAGGGCGAGTTTAGGATGGAAAAGCTTCTAAAATATTTGGAAGGAAAAATGATTGATTTGAAAGAGATAGACGGTGTTGCTTATCGTCGGGATGGTAAGAACGAAGTACAGCCGGCGTTGGGGGTGATAAAGGATATTGATAGCCTACCCTTGCCAGCCTATGATTTAGTAGAGATGCGCAAATATGTGCCGCATCCATCGCAATATAAAACTTTGCCAAATTATCCATTAATTATACAGCGAGGTTGTCCGTATCTTTGTAATTTTTGTTCGGCTCATATCGTGCATGGTCGAAACGTGCGTTTTAAATCAGTAGATAAAGTAATGGTGGAGTTGCGCCTGTTAAAAGAGAAGTATGGCGCTAAAGGCGTTTATTTTCAGGACAGCACCTTTTTGATAAATAAGGTTTATATCAGCGAGTTGTTAAATCGGATGATAAAAGAGAAGTTGAATTTGGTTTGGGCTTGCAATACCAGAGTTAATACGGTTGACCCGGAAATTTTATCTTTAATGAGGAGGGCGGGTTGTTGGATGATCGCTTATGGCATTGAGTCGGGCAATCAAAAATCTTTAAATCTGATGAAAAAGGGGGTAACGGTAGAACAGAACGAACAAGCTGTAAAATTAACGAAAAAAGCGGGTATAGCGCCGGTTTGTTGTTATATCTTGTGTTTGCCCGGTGAAAATTATGAAGACTCTTTGAATACTGTTAAGTTTGCTCTAAAACTAAGATCGCAGATGGCTTTATTTTATTTACCGGTGCCCTACCCAGGAACGGAATTGCTAGAACTTTGTCGATTGGAAGGCGGACTGCAACCAAATGCCAAGTGGGAAGACTACAGCGCTTTGGATTTTTCCAATCCCGTTTATGTAAATCCATTAATTGGCAAAGAGAAAATGCAAGAATTATTGAGCCTTGCTTATAAAAAATATTATTCTAATTTTGTGGTAATTCTGGAAAATGTTATATCAGTTCGGTCTATAACCGATATTAAAAAGTATCTAACGGCCTTCAGGGCGATATTTAACTTTTAATTATTTTAAGTATTAAAAATATGTCATCAACTGATAGGTTCGGCTACGAATGGAATAAATATTCGCAGATAGATAGCAATTACGAGCTACAATTTAAAAGATGGGTTGCTCCGTTAACTCTTGATGATTTTAAAGATAAAACAATACTAGACGCGGGTTGCGGCATGGGACGTAACAGTTACTGGAGCTTAAAGTGGGGCGCAAAAAATTTAGTCGCGTTTGATTATGATGAACGCTCGGTTGAGGCGGCGCGAATTAATTTAAGTAAGTTTGGCAACGCCCAAGTTTTATTTAAAAGTATTTATGAAATAGATTGGCGCGAGGAGTTTGACCTGATTTTTAGCATTGGCGTAATCCATCATCTAAAAGACACGGATTTAGCGATTAGAAATTTAGTTCGCGCGCTGAAGAGCGGCGGCAAACTTTTGTTGTGGGTCTATAGTTACGATGGTAATGAATGGATAGTAAAACTGATTAATCCGGTTAGAGAAAAGGTTACTTCCAAATTGCCGGTAAGATTTGTTTATTTTTTGAGCTACTTTTGTTCGGTTCCGTTATGGATTTTTGTACATCTTTACAGAGGCTCCAGTGCCTATTTGCGTCAGCTAGCGACTTTTAAATTTTGGCATTTACACAGCATCGTATTTGATCAGTTGATTCCGGAAGTGGCTAACTACTGGACTAAACAGGAAGCGAGAGGGTTGTTGGAAAATGCAGGCCTGAAAGCTGTAAATATTTATCGTCCAGAAAACAATTGCGGCTGGACAGTGGTGGGAATAAAATAATTTTTATGGGCAATTTTGAGACACAATTAAGAGATTTTTTTAAACAGTGGCCGCGTTTTTATTATTTTGTAGCTAATGTTTTTGGACCGACGTGGTTTTCCGGTTTGAGCGACGGAGATTTTTTACAAAAATATCCCTCTGTTGGTAAAAAATTGAATTTGGGTTCCGGCCCGCGCGCATTAAGCGGAGATCTGATCAATGTAGACATATTACCTTTTCCAAACGTCCAGATGGTTGCCGACATCAGAAAATTACCACTGCCTAACGCCAGTGTTTCACAAGTTGTCTGCGATAATGTGTTAGAACACGTGGAAGAACCGACAGAAGTTATTGTCGAAATTTATCGTGTTTTGGAAAAGGGAGGAACGGCATATTTTTGCAATCCGTTTTTATATCCGTTTCACGCCTCGCCAAATGATTTTTATCGTTGGACAGATGCGGGCTTTTTAAAAATGATTAATCGTTTTGAATTGTTAGAAAAAGGGGTCCGATCGGGAATTTTTTCTGCTCTTAGCGCTTATTTGTGCTATTTATTGGCGACACTGTTTTCTTTTGGCAATAAAAATTTATATTGGTTTCTGGTTAATTTAAGCATTTTTATATTTTTTCCGATAAAATTATTAGACGCGTTGTTTTGTAAGCTGCCTTTTACAGAAAATACCGCGGCCGTCTTATATTATGTGGTTAGAAAAAAGTAAAATTATGATTAAGATTGAAATTTTTTTAAAACAACACTATCTGGCGTTGGTTTTTGTCGTGGTGGTGGGTTTAGTCTCGATTTTGCCGCAATTTTTGGCCATTAAATCTATTGGCAGCGATTATAGTGGAATTCATTTTATGTATACAGCCAATGAGGATGCGTACATGGCCAGAATTCAAGAAGTAATTGATGATCACTGGAGTGTCGGCTCGGCATTTTTTTATGAATATAAAAATTGGAAGACAATAATGCCTCCTACCGGGGAATATTTTTATGCCATTCCGACCATTTTATTACACACCTCGTTATCCAATATTTTGATAGCTACCAAATTTTTATTTCCGGCGATTTTATTTGGATTAGTTTATTTTTTAGTACTCAAGTTGAGCTTAAACTCGGCTTTGTTAAGCGCAAAAATTAATGCCATTGTCGGCGGATTGTTTGTGACGTTGGGCTACGATTTAATAGATTACAAGACCACTTGGTTATTTTTAACCGGACAACGGGAAATAACCGGTTTATTGCTTTGGACCAGACCCGTTAATCCGATTACCGGCGCGTTGTTGATTTTTATTTTTTTATTATTACTTTGGAAAATAGTTAATAGCGGACGACGTTGGCTGGTTTTGCCGACAGGCTTAGTATGGGGACTGATGACGGGTTATTTTTTCAGTTGGTCTCTCTCACTGGCCATTGTAGCGGTTTTATCGACAATCTTTATTCTTAGAAAAAAATATGGCGTGGTAAAAAATTTATTGTTGGTTTGTTTGGTGTTTTTTCTTACCAGTCTGCCTTATTGGCTAAACATATTCAGTTCATTGGGTTCGGTTGAGGGGCGTGAACATGCCACCAGGAGCGGAATGCTGTTTACTCACGCCCCAATAATTAATAAAGTCATTTTGATAATTACGATGATTTTTTTACTGGTCTCGGCGCTGGAATATTTTTATACAAAAAAACTTAAAAAAGAAAACTGGTGGTGGTTTTGTTTAGCTTTAATTTCGGCCGGTTGGTTGGCTTATAATCAACAGATTATCACGGGCCGCACCGTTTGGTATTACCATTTTGTTCAATACACGATTCCTTTGGCTATTGTTGTTGGCATGGTTTTGCTTGATCATTATATAAAGCCGAAACTTTTTAAAATTTGGTTAACTGGTCTTTGTGTGATCGTTTTTACTATAACGATATTTAATGTCGTGGCAATCAAAAGTTATGCCGCCGACTACGAGTCTTTTAAGGAATTACAGAAATACAGCGCCCCGTTTTCATGGTTAAATAAAAACACGGCAAATGATTGCGTTGTGCTGACTCCGGCGGTAGATACCGGGTTAGATCTATTAATTCCCGCGCTTACTCATTGCAATGTTTACGCCACTTCTTGGATTTTTGACGGCGTGCCAACAGACCGTGTTTGGCACAATTTTTTGGTTTTATTAAGGATGAAAAATATCGATCCGTCATACGTGAAAGAATATCTGGAAAATAATGAATCAACAGTACGCGGACAATTTTTTACTGATTGGGGACAGTTGTTTAATCAGCGGCCGTCTCCCTATATACAAGAAAAGATCGATGAGCTGTCCACAGCCTATCGGGATTTTGTCAAAAAAGATTTTGTCAGTGAATTGAGGCGATACAAATTGGATTATCTTTTATTTGTTGGCGCACCATCCACGTCTACCCTTAAATTGTTGCCTGGTGTTAAGCCAGTGTACAATGATGCCAACTTTTATATTTACCGGTTTTTTTATTAGAACATAAAGAGAGCGATAAATGTAAAAGTATTTGGGTGGTTGCAAAATTGTATAGTTTTTGCTAATGTAGACTAGTCATATGAAAATATTTTTTGTTACGCCTAAATTAAATTTTTTAACTTCAGGCGGAACAACTGATGAATACGATTTAACTTATAGAACCCTGCAAGATTTGGGCCACGAAATTTTTGTTTGTACGACTCATCCCAAGGCGAATAATATCCCGTACGAGTTGCCCTATACCGTCATTGAAGAAGACATCAAATCAGGACGGATGCTGGGAATACAAAAAGGCGCGTTTAGGATTTTAAGAAAATACTCCAATCAAGCTGATATTTTTTTTGTGGACGGTCAGGTTTTTTTATATGGTGCCGGTCTTTATCGGTTACTGGGCGGAAAAGTTCCGGTAGTGGGTTATTTTAATCGCGAGCTTACTGCTTGGCCGGGAAATGTTTCCTATTTATTTCCTCACAAAAAAGACAGTTTGTGGTGGAAATTTAAAAAGTTTGTTCGTTTTTATTTTGAACGTTATTTTTTAATGCCGTTGACTGATTATATTGACATCATCGGTTTCGCCAACTCCTGTTTGACCGAGAGTTATAGAAATTTTCGCATGAAGATAGATAGTCGTTGTTTTATTTACGGTGATCCGTTTGATTATCGCGGTTTGATGAAAAAGCATGATATTTCTGAAGATACTTACAGCAAAAGAAACAAAATGCATGGACCATACACTCTTTTGTACTCAAGTAAAATGGCTCCGGGAAAAGGATTTGATCTTGTTTTGATTGCTTTTTCTAAAATTAAAAATAAAGATAATTTTCATCTAGTTTTGGGCGGAGACGGGCCGGAAGAAAAGTTTGTCCGTAAAATGATTCATGATTTGCATCTTGAGCAGTACGTGGAATTACCAGGATGGATGACAAAAGAGGATCTCTACAATCGTTTTAAGCTGGCGGACATTTATGTTCAGGCTCATTGGAGAAAAGACCTGACAGCAATGTCTTTGATGACGGCCATAATGTTCGGTTTGCCGTCTATTATTCCCGGAGGAGGGGGGTTGGAGTGGGTAGCTCGAAACAGCGCTCTTTATTTTGAGGATAACGACCCGGACGATTTAGCGCGGAAAATTGAACAACTGGGAGACGATTATCAGTTGCGGCAAAAGCTTTCGCAGCAGTGTTATATAAGAATGGATGAGCCGGAATTAAACCATAGAAGCAGAATTGCCGAGCTAGACAAGAGAATGAAAGAGGTTGTCGCCAACATTAAAAAAAATACCTAAATATCCGTTTAATTATGAAAACCAAAAAAGAAAACAGAGATCTAAATTGCAATTTTTTTAGCGACCAGAGAGGAGAAATATATATAAATAAATTTAAAGGGATAGAGTTTAACGTGATCTTCACTAAAGCCGGCGGATACAGGGCTGGTGATTATCATCCGACAGAACAATACAGCATTATTTTGAAGGGAAAAATAAAATTAACTTTGCGACAGAAAAATAAAGATGTTTCCAAACAGTATGGACCAAACAAATTAATCATTATACCGCCAAATACCCCTCATCTTTATAAATTTATAACTGACACGGTGATAGTAGAGTGGCTGGCAGGTCATTACCGGGCGCAATATTATGAGCCCTATCGGAAAATAATTAATAATCAGTTGGAAAATTAAAAATCAGTCAATTATAAAATATTTATCTGATAAATTATGTCTAAAAAAGCATTGATAACGGGAACGACGGGACAGGATGGGTCGTATTTATCCGAGTTTCTTTTGGAAAAAGGATATCATGTCTTTGGACTTAAACGCCGCAGCAGCTCGCCCAATACTCAGCGGATTGATCATTTGTGCGAAGAGGTCGATGAACACAACATGGAGATGACTTACGCCGACCTGTCTGACAGTTCTAATTTAGTGCGGGTAATTAACGAAATTAAGCCGGATGAAATTTATAATCTTGGCGCCATGAGTCACGTGGCTGTCAGTTTTGATGTGCCCGAGTATACGGCCAATATCAATGCCTTGGGTCCTTTGCGCATTTTGGAGACTATTCGCAATTTGCATCTGCCCATAAAATTTTACCAGGCCAGCTCTTCGGAAATGTTCGGCAAGGTTTTGGCTACGCCGCAAAACGAAACAACCCCGTTTAATCCACAATCCCCCTATGGTCTTTCAAAAGTTTTTGCTTTTCATATAACAAAAATTTTTCGCAATGGTTACGGAATTTTTGCCTCTAATGGTATTTTGTTCAATCACGAATCTCCTCGTCGTGGCTTGAATTTCGTCACTCGTAAAATAACTTTGGGTTTAGCGCAAATAAAAGTCGGAACACGTAAGGTGCTAAAACTGGGTAATTTAGACGCGAAAAGAGACTGGGGATATTCCAAAGATTATGTGGAAGCAATTTGGATGATTTTGCAGAACAAGGAGCCGGATGATTTTGTGATTGCCACTGGCGAAAATCACAGTGTGCGTGAATTTATTGAAGAGGTGGCAAAAAATTTGGACATGGAAATTGACTGGGTCGGTCATGGGTTGAAAGAAAAGGGCATAGACCGTAAAACCAGCAAAACCATTATTGAGGTGGACCATATTTATTTTAGACCGAATGAAGTGGATGTGTTGTTGGGGGACTCGTCCAAAGCGCGCGATGTTTTAGGTTGGAAACCAAAGACAACATTTAAAGTTCTGGCCAAATTGATGACTGAGGCTGATTTTGAGTATGCCAAAATGGAAGTGAGTTTGGGACGCTCGGTTGATACTCCAAAAAGATTTTATATAAAGTAAGCTTAAAACAGCAGTATGAAGCTTAAGACTTTATTCACAATGAAATATAGCTGGGCATTTCGTTATTGTCTGAAAAGATTATTTATAGATATTAAGTATTATTTGGATTTTAGAAAATTTATTGAGGTTGAAGTTGACGGCTTAAAAGTAAAAATGACTTTTGCTCACCCAAACCATCATTATTTTGTTATTAGAAGTAAAAATAAAAAATATTACGAATATAACTTATTTAGCATTTGGAAAAAACATTTACCGCAAACAGCGACTGACATTATTGATTTTGGCGGATATAATGGTTTTTATGGATTACTGGCGGCCAAAGCCTGCCCGGCCTCGAGGATATATATATTTGAACCGGATATTGTGAATTACGAGCATATTAAAAAAAATATTATTATCAATGATTTGCGCAATGTAACAGTAATTAAGGCGATAGTCACGGATAAAATAAGGTCAGTATTTTTTTCTGAACTTCGGGGCAGGGAGACCGGCAGAATATCGGACGATAGTGATTTTAAAATTGACTGCTGGATTTTAGATGAATGGTTGGAAAAGAATAATATAAATCCGACTTTAATCAAGATGGATATAGAAGGGGCCGAGTATCTGGCTTTTTCCGGAATGAAAGATTATTTAAAAACAGCTAAAAATATAAATATTTTGTTAGAGCTTCATAGCGATTTAATAAAAAAATTTGGCAACACTAAAGAAAATGTTTTAAAATTGTTGAGTGAGCTGGGTTTTAAATGTGAATTTTTGAATAAAAATCATTACGGCTGCGAATATTATTGGGTGAGCAAATAGGGGCGAAATAAAAAAGAACGGTCAGTTGATCATTCTTTTTATGGCAAGAAGCTTGCTTAAGCTTTAATTCCAAGTTTTTTAGCGATCAAATCAGCTAACGGTTCTAGCGCCCTTTTTTGTCGCTGGCTGTCACTGGCGTCGTCCCAAACACTGATTAAGTCTACCGGCGCCGAAGATTCAAAAATTTTTATCAAATATTCTAGAAGTTCATTTTCATCATAATTGAAATTTTCTAATTGTTCTTTAACCATTTGCGGCAGATCTTCAAAAGCGCGGCATTTTTTTATAAAAGACAGCTGATTATAAAAAGCTTGTCCGAAAGTAATAACCGGTTTTTTTAATAAAGTGGCTTCCCAGCCGCAACTGCCGGTTATCGTGGTAATTAGTTTAGCTTGTGAAATAACATCAAATCCTTTGGTTGTCGGGTTAATCAATTTAACATTAGGATTTTTTTTGAGTTCTTTGTAGAAAGAGCGCGGGCGATACATTACCATGGTGGGGTGTTCTTTAACATATAATTTATAACCAACCGGTAGAGCGCGAGCCACTTGTTTCACGGTTTCTAGTTGGTTGGTTTTAAAATAGGCAACATGAAGAAGCCCTGATTCCGGTTCAAACTGAAGAGGAAAGAAAGCAAAATCTTCATTCCAATCGGGTTCATCGTACAGATCATTTAAACCAACAATGTTTCGAATTTTTCTTTTCAGTCCGTCTATTAAATAATACCAGGGTTTTATATAAGTATAATCAAAACGCGACTCGTCGGTTAGATAGTTGTAAAAGTATCTAAAAATCCATTTAACAAAATTTAGAAGATTTTTAGGTAACAAAATTTGGAGTTGCCTTGTCTGATTGGTTTGCTGATATTGGGGGTCTGATTTTATATAATAAGAGACAGGTTTAGAGCGGTATTGTTCTAAAAAAGTTTTCGACTTTATTAATAGTTGTTGTTGCTGCGCGTCAGTCAACACGCTTGGTTCCATTGGGTTAATAAGTGATAAGTTGGGGCCGTATGTTATGGTAGTTAGATCTTTGAGGCAGTTTGCTATCCGATAACACCTAACACCCAATTTTTCGGCCATATGAAAAAGGAGATTGGTGCCAATGCTGCCGATAACAGAGAAAAAAATAGCATCTGGTTTTTCTTTTTCTAAAAAAGATAAAATGGATTTAGACATTACTTGCAGAAGCCTTAGCATTTCTTCGTGCGTATAAGGCGGTTTGTCATAAGGATATTCCCGCAAAAGTTGATTAGACATGATAATGCGATCCACGGCTATATACGGCCAAAGATTGGGTGTGCCATATTCTTTTTCCAGCCATTGAAGATAATTTAAATCAAGCGTCTCTTCTTTGTATTTCTTCTGTATATCCTCATCAAGAAGAAGATTGCTATATTTAATGTCTTTTTGGGAAGATAAAAAATTAAAACTAGAGCGGAGATTGACATAACCGCAAAAATCCGATACGCCGTATTTTTCTTTAAGTATAATAGCCAAATTGTGGCCCAAATAAGCAAAACGGCGCTGAAGAAAGAAGCAGATTTTCATAATTAAGTAAGGCAAGACTCATTAAATTTGTCCAGCAGTGGTTAATTAAGCATACCCCCATGAAAGATCTGCGTCAATAGAGAGCTGTTGATAACCCCGTTGACACCCTATGGCACCTCAAGTATAATTGAGATAATGCTTAATTATTCAATGAACAGATTATGAATAACGAGATTAAACCTTACTCGGTCTATACTACTGACGAAGCGCAGCAGCTTTTAAAAGTAAGTAAAAGCACCATGAAAAGGTTCCTTAAAAATGGTTTGATTAAGGCTAATAAATTGGGCCGGCAGTATCGTATTTTAGGTAAAGAGATATTACGGATAGTTTCACCGCAGACGGAAACAATGGCCACTCACTCTTATCTTAAATTAAAACAAAAGGTGGTTAATAAAATTAATAAATGGTAATCGCGTATGATCCCAATTTATAGAATGCCGGTTATACAGATTGAAGTGACCAATGTTTGTAATTTAAGCTGTTCTAATTGTACGCGTTTTGTGGGGCACCACAAAAAGCCCTTTTTTATGGATTTAGAGACTGTGGCCAAGGCCATTGATTCTTTAGAAGGATATCCGCATGAAATAGGGATAATGGGGGGCGAGCCGACGATGCATCCACAGTTTAAAGAGATTTGTTTACTGGTCCAAAAAATGATTCCCAACAGGCGGCAACGCGCTCTTTGGACAAACGGTTTAAGATGGAAAGAATATGAAGAAATTATAAAAGAAACATTTGATGCGGATAAAATTATTTATAATGATCATAGAGATGAGAATGTCGGGGAACACCAGTCATTATTGCTTGCCGCCACTGACATTGTTGATGATAAAGAATTGATGTGGCGATTAATTGGTAATTGTTGGGTGCAGTGGCGTTGGGCGGCCTCTATTACCCCAAAAGGGGGGTTTTTTTGCGAAGTGGCGGCGGCTCAAGACTATCTATTTGACGGTCCTGGCGGCTATCCTTTGGAAAAAGGTTGGTGGAATAAAAATCCCAACGAATTTATGGATCAAGTCAAACGTTATTGCCCGAATTGCAGCGCCGCCATACCCATGTCCGGAGTAGACGCTCACGCTTCTCACGAAATGGTTTCAAAAAGCATTGCCGAACGTTTAAAACAATCAGAATCACCCAAGTTTTTGAATGGAAATTATAAATTGGTTGATATAAAATTAACTGAAGCGGATATTGAAAAAACAGTCAAAGACGGCTGGACACCGTGGAGTCACCGGCCTTATAAGCAGAATGCTCCGGATAAAAAAGAACAAATTACGCAAAAAAATTTGTAAAAACCAGTTTTATAATTATGCGGACAAAAGTACTACTTATAAATTCAATAGCTTCAGAAGTTGATTTTTATAATACCGACCATTTTTACCATTTCCCATTAGGTTTGCTATATCTGGCTTCGGTATTAAGAAAAAACAACATAGAAGTGAAGATCGTGGATTTTTATAATATCTACTATTCTGAAGTTCTTAATGGGCAACTGCGCGATTGCCTGCCTCAAGAATATGTTGAAAAAAATTTTTCTCAAAATATTGGAGATTTTGTGCCGGATATTATCGGCGTAGGTTGTATTTTTTCCGGAGCGTTTGATTGCGGGAAAATAATAGCTAGAAAAGCTAAAGAACTTTTTCCCGCGGCTCCGGTTGTCATGGGCGGCATCCACGCCACTATTTTTTCTGTGGAAATATTGAAAGAATGCAATTACATTGATTATATAATTTTAAGCGAAGGGGAAGACTCATTTTTAAAGTTAATAAAATATTTGACTAATGACGGTCAATCAATAGATTCCATAGACGGCATAACATACAGAAATAATGGCGAGGCGCTAAAGAAAAGCAAGACAACATTTATCACAAACTTAGACGAGCTTCCCTTTGTAGATTTTGATATTTTGGATTTAAAAAATTATAAAATTGATACGTCCTGGTGGTATTCGCCAAAAAAAATAAAAATTGGCACACCATTTCCCATTCTTTCCAGCCGAAGCTGTCCTTGTCGATGTTCTTTTTGCGCCATGTGGTTAGTGCAGGGGCCAACAACCAGGCTCAGAACACCGCGCCATGTGGTGGATGAGATGCAGAGCTTGTATATTAAGCACGGCGCGCGCTATTTCTCGTTTTTAGACGATAATCTTACATTGGACAAAAAGAGGATATTAACCATATGTGACGAGATCATTAAAAGGGGGTTGGATATTCAGTTTGATACTCCGAACGGTGTGGCCATAAATTCTTTGGATCAAGAAGTTATAGATGCCATGGTTAAAGCCGGTCTGGTTAAAATTAATCTTTCACCAGAGAGCGGATCGGAATATATCAGAAACGAGGCGATAGGCAAAAGACTTAAAACTGAAAAGATTTATGAGGTTTTTCAAAGCTGCGCCAAACACAAACATTTGTATATAGGAGCTTACTTTGTCCTTGGCATGCCACAGGAGACAAGAGAGACGTTGCAAGAAACTTATGAAATGATAACAAAATTGCCCCTTGATCGGGCCAGTTTTACTTTTGCCACGCCATATCCGGGCACCAAGTTATATGAATACTGCAGTGAACACGGCCTATTGCAATATGATCATGAAAAAGGATATGATTATAAAAAAGAATATTTATATGCTCAGCGCCCTCATTTTAAACCGCATGATTTGACAGAAGAAGAACTGATGGAGTTTATGGCGAAGTGCAGAAATTTTATGAAGCAAAAAAGGGAAAAGGCAAATGTTCCGGAAAATTATCCTTTGCGGTATAAAGACGCCTAGGTCGATAATAATTTTTTATAGACGAACTATGAAGCTTAAAATAAATCGCCTTGATGAACCATGTAAGCTTAAGCGACTGGCAGAGGTGTTGCCGCTAGAAACGCCTTTTTCTCTTTTGATAGATCCCAGTAATATTTGCAATTTTAAATGTTCTTTTTGCCCGACCGGACATCCGCAAATGCTTGCCAAAGTAGCCCGCCCGAGCGTGGTAATGGATTTTGCTTTATTTTGTAAGATAGTGGATGATGCGTGGAAGGTTGGTTGGAAATTTGAAAAGATCAATTTGTGCAAAGATGGTGAGCCGTTTTTAAATAAAAATTTGGCCAAAATGGTCGCTTATGCAAAAGCAAAACAAATCGCCAAAGATATTAGTATTACTTCCAACGGTTTATTAATAGACGAAGCCAGGGCTAGAGGAATAATAGAAGCAGGTCTTGATTCAATAAGGATTTCAGTTGAGCATGTCAGCGATGAGGGCTATAAAAAAATAACAAATACGCCGACCAAATATGAGCATATCCGTAAAAATGTTGAATATTTATTTAATGAAAAAACAAAGAGAAAAAGCGATTTAAAAATTCACGCCAAATTAATTGATACGGGATTGTCGGATTTAGAGAAAGAGAAATTTGTAAGGGATTTTACTAATATTTCAGATTCCATAAATGTTAATCCGGTAGACGGCAGAAATAATTCACAATGGTATGATTTTACTTTGGGTCAAGGTATTTCCTCCGCCACGGATTATGCCAATACCTCGTCAAAAATAAATAGGCAGGTGTGCCCACATTCGTTTTATTCAATGGCGGTGAATTCTAACGGTTTGGTTTCGGTCTGCTGTATGGATTGGAGTCTTGATGCTATAATCGGCGATGTCCGCAAAGAAAGCCTGGTTGAAATTTGGAGAGGCGAAAAATTACGCAATTTCAGAATTTTACACTTAAAAGGAGAGCGAAAAAAAATTAATATCTGCGCGGATTGCCACCTTGTTATGGGCGCGCCCATTGAGTCTGACTTGGATGATGCTTCGGAAAGTTTGCTGGCCGTGTATGAATAAAATAAGGCCCATTTAAAAAATTATAATTATGTTAATATGTTAAATAGAAAAACATCATTGTTGTTTTTGCCTTACAGAATAAGAATGTGTATTTATGAAATAGATCGGTGGATTTCTTTTAAGTTGACCTGTCTTTTTAAGAAACCTTACTTTGGAATATATTTAGATGCTTGTATGCAACCGCCAGAGCGATTAGAAGTAATGAATGAGTTGATTGAATCTGAAATAAGCAAGGCGGGGCAAGATTTTAAAATTCTTGAAGTGGGTTCTTGGTGCGGACATTCTTCAACATTGTGGGCGTCCGTCTGTAAAAAATACCAAAAAGGAAAAGTATTCTGTATTGATACTTGGGGTGGAGCTGAGAATAGTCCCAGAATGAAAAAAGAAGCCGCAAGAGATAAAGCGATAAAATTATTTTTGTATAATATAAGAGCAAGCGGAGTAAAAGATTATATCGTTCCAATAAGAGGCACCAGCGATGAGATGGCTGAAATATTAAAAGAAGCTGCCTTTGATTTAATTTATATTGACGGCGACCACGCTTACAGTCAATTTAAAAGAGACTTGATTAACTATTCCAAATTGTGTAAAATTGGCGGTGTTCTTTGCGGAGACGATTTACCGTTTATGACAACTCGTGATGATTTGGATGAATTTTTCAAAGAACATAAAGAAGAGAATGCTGTTAGAGACCCAATCACAAAAATAAATTGCTGCCCAGGTGTCTTTGTGGCCATGAAGGAATTTTTTGGTAAAGATGGTGTTAGCGTGAAAGACGGTTTTTGGGCTGTTAGAAAATCTAGAGATGGTTGGGACAAAATACAGCTTTAAATTTAGATATGGTTACAAATACGTTGGCAAACAAAACAATCTGTGGATTTAATAATTGGCGTTTTATTTTGATTGAGCCACTGTTGCTTAAAATGGCGCGAGCTTGGTATGAAAAAGAATATTTAAATCCAAAAGAAAAACCGCTAATTAGCGTATATGTCCCCACCTATAACAGAGGAGCACTTCTTATTGAGCGAGCGGTCAATTCGGTTCTGTCACAAACTTACACGAATTTTGAGTTGATTATAGTGGGTGATTGTTGTACTGATGATACCGAGGCGCGCGTTGAGGCCATGCAGGATTCGCGTATTCGTTTTTATAATTTGCCGACCCGTGGTTATCGCTATCCGCCCACCGCCGAAAATCATTGGCTGGCCGGGCCGGTAGTCGCAGCTAATCATGCCCTGAGCATGGTTAGAGGCAAATGGATAGCCAGAATTGATGATGATGATACATGGACGCCGGATCATTTAGAAGTATTGTTGCGTTTTGCGCAAGAAGGTAATTATGAATTTGTTTCGGGATCTTATGAAGCTGAACGTTATGGCCAGAGAATGGTGGTAGACGCCAAAGGCGACAATCCACGTATCGGCGGTACCCAGACATGGTTATATAGGTCTTATCTTAAATTTTTTAAATACAATATTAATTGTTGGCGCAAGAGCTGGAATCGAGTTAATGACACTGATTTACAAGACCGTTTTTATAAAGCGTGCGTGAGAATGGATTTTTTAGAAAAAGTCGTGGTTTATATTTTACCTCGTCCGGGAGAACAAACCATCGGGTTGGACGCTTATAAGCAAACCGCTGAAGAAAAAGTAAAACATTTTAAATTTAAAAAGTAATATGAAGATAGCTTTTTTAGATTTAGTTCATCTTACCCGCGGCGGCCACACCAATACCGTACCGTTGGGCATTGGTTTATTGGCGACCTATCTTAAAAATAATATCCCAGGTGAATTAGACATAAAATTATTTAAAGACCCCAACGAAATTAGCAATGTTTTAAAAAGCTCCGAGTGGGTTCCCGACGTGATTGGCATTTCGCAATATAGCTGGAACAGCCAGTTAAATTTATATTTTGCCGGCTTGGTGAAAAAAAGTAAATCTAAATGTTTGGTGGTGGCCGGGGGGCCTAATTTGGAATCATCACCTAAGGCCAGAGAGGAATATTTGAAGATTAACAATTTTGTGGATTTGGCCGTGGCTTATGATGGAGAAATCCCAATGTTAAATGTTGTAAAACGATACTTAGCCGGAGAAAGCGCGACAGAGCTGCGGAAAAATCCGCCAGCCGGAGTTTTTAGTGTTAATCCTGACACTTTTGAATATACTATATCAACTACGCCGCCGCGTTTGGATTCTATCAATGTCTTTGGCGCGGTTTACGCGAGCGGTTTGTTAGATAAGTTTTTAGATGCCGGATATCATCCGCTTATGGAGACGGTGCGCGGCTGTCCGTATACTTGCGCTTTCTGTCACGCCAGCGATCCTTATAACTCAAAAGTATTGTTTCTTGACCCGGAAAATTTTAAAAAAGATATGGAATATTTGGGGAAACGTTTGTCTGGCCAGTCGGATATTCTTTTGTTTTTTAGTAACAGCAACATGGGTTTTTATAATGAAGATATGGAGATGGCTCGGATAGTTCGCGATACCCAAAAAAAATATAATTGGCCGAAGTATATTAATTTGAGCACGGGCAAAGATCCTCAAAAACTTTTGGAGATGCTGGCAATTGTTGATTTTGAGCCGGGTATAGCGCTACAAACGCTTACCCCGGAAGTTTTGAAGAATATCTGCAGAAGAAACATTTCATTGGAAGAGTATAATAATTTTCAGAAAAAAATTCTTTACCAAAGAGGGGATACTACGGCCACGGAATTAATTTTAAATCTCCCCGGTGAAACCAAAGAGACTTTTTTGAAAACACTTGGTCAGGTTATTAATTCGGGTGTGCAAACAATTGTTGTCCTTACTCTAATGAAATTGGCTGGCACCCCGTTGGCCACAGAAGAAAATTCAAAAAAATTTCAGTATTTGGTGCGTCACCGCGTGGTGCCCAGGCAATTTAGCGAGATAGACGGTAAAAAAATTCTAGACACCGAAGAGGTAATTGTGGGTACAAAGGATATGCCATATGAAGACTATTTGGATTTGAGAGGATTGTGTTTTGTCATAGCCGCTTTCTTTAGTTCCGCCGAGCTGCTACCTCTAAAAAAATTTTTGCTTGAGATCGGTCTCGATTTATTTGAATGGGTTTTAAATATACATAAAAATATTAAAAATTATCCGGCTATTAGTGAGCAGTACGACAATTTTATCAAAGAAACGCATGAAGAATTGTTTGAAAGCCGCGAAGAACTTCTAAAATTTTATGAGCGAGAGGATAATTATTCCGCCTTATTAAAGGGTGAAAAAGGGGACAATCTTTTGAGAAAATATAAATATGAGCTGTTATCCAAAAATTTTTCATCTTGTTTGGCTTTGGCGATAAAAGTGGCGGGAGACCTGCTGGTTGTTCACTTAGACAATAAAGAATTGAGCTTGATGTTAAAAGATGTGGAAAATTTTTTGTTAACTAGAGATTTGCGCAACTTTTTTGAAAAAGGCAATACAAAAAAGACCTTGTCTTTAAAATATGATGTTCCAATTTGGTTACTGGGGGCGGCGGGGGATCTTCATCCATTGTCGGATTTTGTCGGGTCTTTTGAATATGGAGTTTCTTTTACCGCCGCTCAAGAAGCCATGTTCAATAAATTAAAAGATGATAATAAAGAGTCAGATTTATCTTGGCAAATAATTTATCGCGACGGCTACACAAAAGATCTGTGGCCTGTGTGGACGTTGCAAAAGGATTAAATAATTTTTTTAAGTATGATTAAAAAATTAGACAAACAATTGTTGTCTCAGCCCAAAGAAGTGAAATTTTGTAAACTTTGTGTGGTTTCTAATCAGCGTCCCCGCCTTACTTTTAATGCCGATGGAGTTTGTAGCGCTTGCGAGCATGCTTATAAAAAACACCACCTGATTAATTGGGAAGAGCGGGAAAAGGAATTGGCCGTTTTATGTGAGAAACACCGCTCTAAAGACGGCAGTTTTGATATAATTGTGCCGGGGAGCGGCGGTAAAGACAGTGGTTATACCGCCCACTATTTAAAAATTAAATATGGCATGCATCCACTAACTGTAACTTGGGCGCCGTTTATTTATACCGACATCGGTTGGAAGAATTTTAATAATTTTATTCAGTCCGGTTTTGATGTTATTTCTTGTTACCCCAACGGAAATTTACATAGGAAATTGGCTCGCGCCGCTTTTGAGTTAAAGGGTGACGCCTGGGAACCTTTTGCTTATGGACAAAAGACCTTTGCTTTTCACATGGCTTTAAAATTTAAAATTCCTCTAATTTTTTATGGAGAAAACGGTGAGGTTGAATATGGCGGCTCGTTAAAAAATGCCGACAAGCCATATGAAACAGCGTCTGATTGGGAGGAGTTATACTACAAGGGGGCCGGAGTTGATAAGGTGGCGGCCGCCGGAAAAGAAATGGGTATTTTTTCTGATGCGGAAATTAACGCAAAAACTTTTGAATTATACAGTCAACCGTCTTTGGAAGAAATAGAAAAATTGGGCGTTCAAATGCACTGGTTATCTTATTATCGTAAGTGGGTGCCGCAGGAAAATTTTTATTATGCTCAAAAAAACACCGGTCTGACTGTAAATGAAGACGGTCGTTCAGAAGGCACTTATTCCAAGTACGCGAGTTTAGACGATAAAACTGACGGTTTTCATTTTTATTTAGCCTATATTAAGTTTGGTATCGGACGTTGTACTTCTGATGCCGCTCACGAAATTCGCGATGGACACGTAACTCGTGAAGAGGGCGTATCTTTAGTAAAACGTTATGACGGAGAATTCCCTAAGAAATATTTTAAAGAGTTTTTGGAATATTTGGATATTACGGAAGATCATTTTTGGCAAACGATTGACTCTTATCGGCCGTCACATCTTTGGGAAAAGGTTAACGGGGAATGGAAATTAAAATATCAGGTTAGTTAGTTATAAAGAAATAATATGAATTTGAAATTTTTACAGATAGGGTTAGGGTCAATGGGTAAAAGACGAATCCGCAATTTATTTTTTAATGGTCAGCGCCAAATTATAGGTTTTGATGTTCGTTCGGACAGAATAAAAGAAGTCAAAGAAAAATATGGAATTAAAACGGTTTCCGATTTAAAAAAAGTATCTAGCCAAGATTTTGATGCAATGTTTATTTCCACCCCACCTGATCAGCATGGTGATTATATCCGGATGGCATTAAAACAGAAGAAGCATTTTTTTGTTGAACATCCCACCAGCGATGATGGTTATGAGGATATTTTTAGAGACAAAAATTCAAATTTGGTAAAAGCTCCATCCTGTACGATGCGTTTTTACACGCCGGTTAAAATGATAAAAGATATTTTGGAAGAAGGGAGAATCGGCAAAATTTTAGCCTTTCAATATCACATGGGCCAATATCTGCCGGATTGGCATCCGTGGGAGGATTATAGTCAGGTATATTTTTCTAAAAAGAAAACAAGCGCCTGCCGGGAAATGTTTCCTTTTGAACTTATCTGGCTTAGTTGGTTGATGAACTCAGCGGTGGCGGAAGTATCGGGCACGATCAGTAAAATTTCGGATTTGGATATGGATGCCGATGATATTATTTTGGCCAAAGTAAAATATGACAGTGGAATTATTGGCAATGTAATTGTTGATGCGATTTCTAGGAAGCCGTTCAGAACTCTGCGTATTTTGGGATCAGACGGGGTTTTAGAGTGGGAAAGATCTGATTTTATTATAAAAATATATGATGCTAAATCAAAAAAATCGGAAAGTATCACTGTCCTCAAGGGTCATTCGGAAAATGACTGTGTTAATGAGGAGGAGATGTATAATGACGAGATCAAAGCTTTTTTGGGCGCGATTGATGGCAAAGAAAAATTTCCGCACACTTTTGCCGACAGCCGGCGTCTTTTAAAAGTTTTATACGCTTTAGAAAAAAGCAGTAAAACAGGGAGAGTTATCTCTTTGAAAAATTATGACGATAAAAAAGATTAAAATAGGCAATAAGTTTATTGGCCAAAATCAGCCTGTCTTTATTATAGCTGAAGCCGGGGTGAATCATAATGGTCGACTGGATTTAGCGCTCAAATTGGTGGACGCGGCCGCCGCCGCTCACGCCGACGCGGTGAAATTTCAGACTTTTAAAGCATGGCAATTAGTAACAAAAGACGGCGAGATGGCCGAGTATCAGAAAAAAAATATTGGCAAAACAGAGAGCCAGCCGGAGATGTTAAAAAAATTGGAGTTGCGGGAGGAGTTTTATAAACCAATCTTGGATCGTTGTAAAGAAAAAAAGATTATTTTTTTGTCCACTCCGCACGGCGGTTTTGAGTCGGTAGATTTTTTACACAAACTTGGCCTGCCGGCTTTTAAGTTTGGTTCGGGAGACTTGACGAATTTGCCGGTTCTAGAATATGCAGCTAAATTTAAAAAGCCAATGATCCTCGGCACAGGCATGGCGACCATGAAAGAAGTGAAAGAGGCGGTTGAAGTTATCAAAAAAGCCGGTAATGATAAAATTATTATGCTTCACTGCACCACCAATTATCCCTGCCTATTGGACGAGGTTAACTTATCTGCCATGGTTACGATGATAAACAAGCTGGATGTTTTAGTTGGCTACTCAGATCATACTTTAGGTGTAGATGTTCCAATTATGGCAGCCACTCTCGGGGCTTGTATTTTGGAAAAGCATTTTACTTTGGACAAAAACATGACTGGTCCCGATCATGTGGCTTCGGCCGAACCAGCGGAAATCAAAAAGATTGTTGATAGTGTCAGGAACGTTAAAATTATTCTTGGCGGCGAGGTTAAGAAGCCAAACAAAAGTGAGCTTCCTTTAATTAAGATTGCCAGAAAAAGCGTGGTTGCGATCAGAAATATTGAGAAAGGAGAAAAATTTACTAAAGAAAATTTAGGAATTAAGAGGCCTGGGGACGGGTTGCCGCCGAAATTTTTTAATTTGGTTGTCGGCAAAAAAGCCAGAAAAAATTTATTGTCAGGGGCAACTATCAAAACTAACGATTATAAATAAAGATATATGCAAAAAAGATTTTCAAGATGGAAGTCGCCGGTAATCAAAGAAGGGAAGATGACACGATGGAATTGGGTGGTTCAGAATAAAAATAAATTAAAGTTGGGAAAAAATACCGACATCGGCGCTTTCACCTATATTAACGCCCAAAATGGTGTTATTATAGAAGACGAGGTACAGATAGGCTCTCATTGTTCTGTTTATTCCGTTTCCACGATTGACGACAAAAATGGTAGTGTGATTTTAAAGAAAAACTGCCGAATCGGGACACATTCAGTGATTATGCCGGGAGTCACGGTTGGAGAGAATTCCATAATTGGAGCCTTTTCTTTTGTTAACAAAGATATTCCGCCTAATTGCGTGGCGCTAGGCGTGCCGGCTAAAGTAATTAAAAAATTATGAGGAAGAAACTTCCTATATCCAGGCCGCTCATACAGAAAGATGATGTCAGCGCGGTGGCGGCGGTTTTAAAAACCGGGAGGCTAAGCTTTGGGCCGAAACATATAGAATTTGAAAAACTTTTTGCCAAAAAAATTGGTACCAGGTTTGCTGTGGCTGTCAGTAGCGGCACAGCCGGCCTGCATCTTACTATGGTGGCCGCGGGTATTGGTTCGGGTGATGAGGTGATAACCAGTCCGTTTTCTTTTGTGGCCTCGGCTAATTGTATTTTATATGTGGGAGCCAAACCGGTTTTTGCGGACGTGGACATCCAAACTGGCAATATTGATCCAAAAAAGATTGAAGAAAGAATCACAAAAAAGACCAAAGCTATTCTGGTTGTTCATATTTTCGGTCAATCGGCAGACATGGACCCGATTTTAAAGATTGCTAAGAAGCATAAACTTAAAATAATTGAAGATGCCTGCGAGAGTGTCATGGCCGAATATAATGGAAAGAGAGTGGGCACCTTCGGTGAATCAGCCGTGTTTGCCTTTTACCCCAATAAACAGATGACAACTGGCGAAGGAGGCATGATCACCACCAACAGCGAAAGAATATATAAAATGTGTAAAAGTTTGGCTAATCAAGGCCGGAGCGATAATATGCAGTGGCTTGACCACCAGTGTCTCGGTTATAATTATCGGTTGGATGAAATGAGCGCCGCTTTAGGTTTGACCCAGTTAAAAAAATTGGATTTTATGATATCCAAGCGTCGGCAGGTGGCTGACTGGTATAGTGAATTTTTCAAAAAGTATGGTGTTTTGGTTGCAACACCCAAAATTGCGCGGTGGAACACACACACATGGTTCGTCTATGTAGTTAGGATTATAAACAATAGGGTTATTCGTGATAAAGTAATTAAGAAGCTTGCCCAAAAAGGCATTAGTTCCAAACCCTATCTCCCATCTATTCATTTATTTGATTTTTATAAAAAGCGATTTGGATATAAGATGGGGGCATATCCTGTCAGCGAGAAAATTAGCAGAATGTCTCTCGCTTTGCCGTTCTACATCGGATTAAAAAAAGAAGACGTAAAATATATTTGCGAGCAATTAATTAATATTTTAAAAAATTATGAAAAATGAATTTAAAAATAAAAAGATATTGGTGACCGGCGGAACGGGCTCAATTGGTTCAGAGTTGGTGAAGAAATTGTTGGAATTTGAGCCGCATGGTATCCGTATTTTAAGCCGCGACGAGAGCAAACAGAATGATTTGATGCTCGAATTGGGGAAAAATAGTGAAAAAGTAAGATTTTTAATAGGCGATATTAGAGACTACGATCGGGTAAATATGGCCATGGAAGATGTGGATATTGTTTTTCATACCGCCGCTATGAAACATGTTTTATTTTGTGAAAACGATCCGTTTGAGGCAGTCAAGACCAATGTCATAGGTACTCAGAATATAATAAACGCCGCCATGGCCAATAATGTTTCTAAAGTAATAGGTATCTCCACTGACAAGGCTACTGACCCGGTAAGCGTTATGGGGTGCACCAAGCTTTTAGCGGAAAAGATCATGCTGGCTTCGTATAATTACCAGGGTAAAAGACGAACCAAATTTTGTTTTGTGCGTTTTGGCAACGTTTTAAATACCAGGGGTTCGGTATTGCCTCTTTTTTATAAACAAATAATGAGAGGCGGTCCGGTTACGGTGACAGATACAAAAATGGAGAGATTTTTTATGTCAAAAGATGAGGCTGTGTGCTTGGTGATGAAAGCCGCCGGCATGATGAAAGAGCGAGAGATTTTTATTTTTAAGATGCCGATCTTAAAAATTATTGATTTGGCTAAAGCCATGATAGAGCTTTTCGCGCCACGTTTTGGTTTTGATCCGAAGAAGCTAAAGATTAATGTTGTGGGCAAGAAAAGAGGCGAGCGTATTCATGAAAAATTGTTGACTAAAGACGAATCGGCCTTTGCACTAGAGACGGATGATATGTTTATTATCGTGCCGGTAATTGGTTGGTTTCAAAACAGGCACAGTTTAAATAAAATTTATCCAAAGGCCAAAAGAAGCCGTGTCATGGATTATAGCACGGAAGGAAAGAGTGTGCTCACGGTATCGCAAATCAAGGCCATTCTTAATAAAGAGGATTCGCGACTTTTGGCCATGGTTAAAGATTGTAATTAAGTTTTTACGGCAGAAGAATATCCCACGGTCGGATAAAATGATCATTTTATGAAATTTATTTTTTTCGGTCAAAAATTATTTAATTTGTTTTCTCTTTTTCGCAAAGAGTATGGGCAATACAAATGGTCCATCCTTCTTTTAAGCGTTCTCGGATTTTTAGGCAGTATTTTGGAAGGCGTGGGGATAAACGCCATTATTCCGATTTTTTCTTTTGTCAATAAAAGTTCAGACCGTGGCGCCGACACAATTTCGCAGATGATTGCAGGATTTTTTAATTTTTTTCATCTACAATATACCCTCAAGACGCTCCTTTTGTTTATTATCGCTCTTTTTGTCATTAAAGCCGTGTTGATGTATTTAACAACTTATATTGCCGCTCAGATCAGCACCTGTTATGAGAAGGGCGTGCGCAGTGAATTGTTTAAGTTAACCGCTTTTTCTCGTTGGCCGCATCTTTCCAAACAAAAAATCGGACACATGGAACAAATTTTAATTACCGATGTAAATAGCAGCTCCAATTTACTTTTTTCCCTTAGTGGCGGCATGTTACTTGCGGCTAATTTAATTATTTATATTTTAATTTCCGTCAACATCTCTGTCTTTATCGCCTTGCTAACTATTCTTGTCGGGGTCATTATATTCTTAATATTCAAGCCGTTGTTTTACGCGAATCGCATGCTTTCCGGCCGGCTGGAGGCGACTTATAAAGACATTTCGCATTACGTAAATGAAAACATATCGGGAATAAAAACCATCAAGGCGATGGCTGTGGAAAGCAGTATTCAAAAATACGCTGACGAATATTTTGAAAGGGTTAGAGATCTAAATTTGAAAACGGTTGCCGTGAGAAACTTTACCAACACCGCTCTACAGCCCATCGGTCTAGTTTTTATAGTTGGCATGTTCGCTTTTTTTTATAAGATGACGGCTTTTAATTTTGCTTCTTTTGCCGTCATCGTTTATGCCATCAATAAGGTTTTTAATTATATTCAGATGGCTCAAGGCCAACTGCACAACATAAATTCGATGGTGCCATTTGTAGAGAGTATCAAAAAATATAGAGAAGAAGCTCGTTCTGAGTCCGAAGCGGACAGAGGAACAAAAAAATTTATTTTTAATGATAATCTGCGTTTTTTTGATGTCAGTTTTTCATATGACAATACTAGCCCAGCTGTTTCCCGCGTTAACTTGTTGATTAAAAAAGGAGAGATGGTCGGTCTTATTGGCCCATCGGGCGCCGGTAAAACTACGGTGGTGGATTTGTTATTGCGTCTTTTTGAACCAGGCGACGGCAAGATTATGTTGGACGACCAGCCGATTAATGAAATATCGTTAAAGGACTGGAGAAAACACATTGGTTACGTTTCACAAGACATATTTTTAATGAATGATACCATAGAAAATAACATCAAGTTTTATGATGAAACTGTAAAAGAAGAAGATATGATAGTCGCGGCTAAAATGGCCAACATTTTTGATTTCATAGAATGTCAACCGCAGAGATTTTTTACAATGATTGGCGAAAGGGGTGTAAAACTTTCGGGTGGAGAAAGGCAAAGAATAATTTTGGCGCGTATTTTAGCCCGGCATCCGGAGATCCTTGTGTTAGATGAGGCTACCAGCGCCCTTGATAACGAATCTGAAGCGGCCATACAAAAAGCCATTGAAAATCTAAAAGGCGAGATAACCGTTTTGGTCATTGCCCACCGCCTTTCTACCATTATGAACGCTGATCGTTTGCTGGTGATAGAAAATGGCAGGATCATCGAAGAGGGTTCGCCGCAAAAGCTGTTGGAAAACAAAGGTTCTTATTATCACAGGGTGTATAATATAAAGAATTGATTTATGAGCCCATTCTTTTGTAAAAAAAATAAAGTTTTATTTATAATCCATGATTTATATCAAGATGATAATAGATTTCCTTTGGGGCCGGCTTATTTGGCGGCGGTGTTGGATAAAAATGGGGCGCAAGTTGAAGTCTACTGTATGGACGTCTTTCATTACACAAATGAGCAGTTGGCGCAGCATTTGCAGAATAATCATTATGACTTGATTGGTTTGGGATTTTCAGCCGCTCGTTTTGTTGAAACAGTACTGGAGCTGTGTCGCGTAATTAATCAAAATAAAAAGGACGCCTGGCTTGTGTTGGGCGGACACGGTCCGTCACCGATTCCCGAATACATTTTAAAAGCGACCGGAGTTGATATTGTCGCTATTGGTGAAGCGGAAAACACCATTATTGATTTATTAAATTGCAAAATTAATCACGGTGATTTATCGAAAGTAAACGGCATTGCTTATTTGGAAAATGAGAGATTTAAGGTGACGGCGCCCAATCGCCCGATAATAAAACTGGACGAATTGCCTTTTCCGTTGTGGCAGATTTTTCCCATGAAGATTTATGTTGAGTGCAATAAAATGTTCAGACAGTCACCGGGAGAAAAAAGCATGTCTCTTGTCAGCAGTCGCGGTTGTATTAATCGTTGTAATTTTTGTTATCGAATGGAGAAGGGGATCAGACTGAGAAGCGTTGATAGTATTATTGGGGAGTTAAAAATTTTGTACCATCAATATGGGGTCAATAATTATTTTTTTGAAGATGAGTTATTTGTTTTAAATAAATCAAGATTACTAAAGTTCGAGAAGGGGTTGATAGAAAATGGTTTAAAGATTAAATTTTTCTGCAACGCCCGAGTCGATATAATGGACGAGGATACAGTAGAAGTTCTTAAGAGATGCGGTTGCCAATTCATTGGTTTTGGTTTTGAGTCTAGTAATGATCACGTTTTAAAATTAATGAATAAAAATGCCACGGTAGAACAAAATCTACGCGCCTTGGAGGTGGTCAAAAAAGTTGGCGGTATCGGCATGGGCTTAAATTTTATTTGGAATAATTTGGGGGACGATGAAGAAACACTCAAAAGAAACGTGGAATTAATAAAAAAATATAATACGTTTTATCAGTGCCGCACCATTAGGCCGGTGACACCTTATCCTGGATCAGATTTGTATTATCAATTAATAAAAATGGGAAAGATAAAAGGGCCTGAGGATTTTTTTGATAAATATTATAACTCCGATCTTATTTTTAAAAATTTAATGAACATGAGTGACGAAAAAGCCTACGAACTGCTGTTAGAGGCAAACACAGAATTAATTCGTGACCATTTTAATCATGTGGGTGATAGTAAGGGAGAGGCCGAGAAATTAATAAAACAGTTCGCCGATCTCTATTCTGGCAAATCAAATAAATTTAGAGGATCAAGGCATTATACCAAATAAATTATGAAGAATATTCGTATCATACCGAGGCTTGATATTAAAGGTCCTAATGTTGTAAAGCCAATCCACACCGAAGCATTGCGGGTAGTGGGCAATCCCCAAGAATTGGCTTATCGTTACTACCAAGAAGGAGCTGACGAGCTTATCTATTTAGATATAGTCGCTAGTTTGTATCAGCGCAATTTAGATTTTGAATTACTAAAGTCTGTAACCCAAAATATTTTTATTCCCATTACTGTCGGAGGCGGTATAAGAACGATTCACGATATCAATAATGCCCTTCGTTCCGGGGCGGATAAGGTTGCAATTAATACTCGCATTGTTCATCATTCGGAATTTATCACGGAAGCGGTAAAAAAGTTCGGATCGCAGTGTATCGTTTTGTTTGTTGAGGCTAAAAAAAAATTAGATGGAAGTTACGAGGTTTATACAGACGGCGGGCGGGAACATTCCAGAAAAGACGTGATTGAGTGGGTCAAGCAGGCAATTGATCTGGGAGTGGGGGAGATTCTATTATCTTCCATTGACCAAGATGGCACCAGGCGCGGCTATGATATTGAGTTGCTCGAAAAAATTAACCAGTTTGCCACAATTCCAGTAATTGCCCACGGCGGGGCCGGCAGTTTTGAGTCATTAAAAGAAGCGGTGAATACGGGACTGGCCGATGCGTTGGCAATGTCGTCTGTTTTGCACTACAACGATTTTTCTATTAACGAGGCCAAACAGTATCTTAAAAAAAACAATATTAATGTCAGAATATTATGAATGGGAAGCTCAAAATAGCCATTGTTGATTATGGCGTGGGTAATTTGCAGAGCGTGCAAAAAGCCATGGAGAATTTTAATGTCGAGGTTTTTGTTACTGAAGAGCCTGAGGTAATCAAAAAAGCCGATGCTTTAATTTTGCCAGGGGTCGGCTCTTTTGAGGCGGGCGTGAAAGGGTTGCAGTTAAGAGGCTTGGTTGATGTTGTGCGAGAATTTGCCGGCCAAAATAAGCCCATGCTTGGCATATGTTTAGGAGCTCAACTTATGTTGACGCAGGGTTACGAATTTGGTATATTTCAGGGATTAGATATAATTGCTGGCAAGGTAGTTCGTTTTTCACCCTTGAAAAATCAGGAAAAAGTTCCTCATGTGGGTTGGAACACTATTTATCCGCCCAAAAATTTGTCTTGGTCAGAGACAATATTGAATAATTTGGAAGACAGCCAGGTCTATTTTGTTCATTCTTATATTTTAGAACCAAATAATACATCCGATATTCTATCTTTAACTGCTTATGGAGGCCAGACTTTTTGTTCGGCTGTCAAGCGGGGTAATATTTACGGCTGTCAATTTCATCCGGAAAAAAGTGGAGTGATCGGATTATCGATATTAGAAAACTTTATAAATTCAATATAGGTTATAATTTATGGTCAATCTAGAGACAAAATATGGGTTACCAGTCGAAGTAAAATTTTGCAAGAAGTGTGTAATTTCTAATCAGCGGCCTAATGCGACCGTAGAATATGAGCACACCGGAGAGAGCGTAAAAAAAACTATCTTTTTCGATGGTGATGATGTTTGTGACGCTTGCCGCGTGGCCGAACAAAAGAAAAGAGTTATTGATTGGGAAGAACGCGAAAAAGCTTTGCGCGCTTTATGCGATCGTTTTCGCCAGCATGACGGTTCGTATGATTGTTTGGTCCCCGGCTCTGGGGGCAAGGATAGTTTTTATGCCTCTCACATTTTAAAGTGTAAATATGGCATGCATCCTTTAACCGTAACGTGGACGCCGCATATTTATACTGACTGGGGGTGGAAAAATTTTCAGGCTTGGATTCATGCCGGTTTTGATAATTTTTTATGTACGCCAAACGGTCGGGTGCATCGTTTGTTGACCAGACTGGCGGTGGAAAATATGTTTCATCCTTTCCAGCCGTTTATTATTGGGCAGAAAGCCCTGGCTCCGAAAATGTCGATTTTACATAAGATACCCCTGGTTTTTTATGGTGAACACGAGGCTGAGTATGGTAATCTGGCGTCTGACATGCAGAGCGCCAAACGCAATCAAGCTTACTTTGTTTTGGACGAAAAATCAAAAATTTTTCTTGGCGGAGTTTCCATTAATAATTTAAAAGAAAAATACGGAGTTGATGAGAATGACCTTTTGCCATATTTGCCGGCCGACCAGGCAGAATTAGAAAAAAATAAAACTGAAGTGCACTATTTGGGTTACTATCTAAAATGGCACCCACAATCTTGTTATTATTATTCGGTTGAACACGGGGGTTTTCAAGCTTCGCCGGAAAGGACACCGGGGACATATAGTAAGTATAACAGCATTGATGATAAAATGGACGATTTTCATTATTATACGACATATATAAAATTTGGCATTGGCCGGGCCACGTACGACGCCTCTCAAGAGATTAGGTCAGGAGACATTACCCGCGAAGACGGTGTGGCGCTGGTAAAGAGGTTTGACGGGGAGTATCCAAAAAGGTTTGCCGAAGAAGTCTTTAAATATTTGAGTATTAGTTCAAAAGAATTTCCCAAGGCCTTCAATGTGTTTGAACATCCAGAAATGGACTATGATTACTTTATGAGTTTGGCCGATAAGTTTCGTTCGCCTCATTTATGGACTAAAGAAAATAATCAATGGAAATTAAAACATATTGTTTCCTAAATCATATGAGAGACATTCTAGCTGGGTATAAGATTTTTAATATCGATCCATATAGTCTTCGCAGCAAAGATTCTTTTAAGCATATTTTAGAATACCGTCATTATTTGATGGGACTGTTTCGTCAAGCAATTAAATCTCCAGTCGATTTTAAGTGTTTGCTTTGTAGCTCGACAAACGGGAGACACTATTTAAGTTATCAAGATTATCCGCTTTTTGAGTGTTTAGCTTGTGGTTTGGTTTCACCCAACATCAACTTGGATTTGGTGAACGAAGAGGCGGTTTACGACAGTCCGAGCGCCAAAGAGGATGTAATGGAGGATGTTATAAATAATTATGAATACCGCAAACGGACTTATGCCACGGAAAGACTGAGGTATTTATTAGAAAAAATTAGTATCCCCAAAAAAGACATTAAACTGTTAGATGTGGGTTGTGGTCCGGGATATTTCCTTGAACATCTCAAGGATGGCGGAATCAATTACAAGGGTTTGGAATTAGCCGATTTTTTGGTTGAGATTTGTCAAAACAGGGGACTGAATGTTGCGAGGAGCGAATTAAAAGAAGAACCAAATAATTCTTATAATGTTATTACACTATATGATGTCTTGGAACATCTGCGCAATCCAATGGAGATGTTTAAGACATTAAATAATAAATTATTATCGGGAGGCTATGTCCTGGCTTATATTCCCAACATACACTCTATTGCGACCAAACTAATGGAAGGCAGACATAAAAATGTAGATCCGTTTGTCCATTTATGTTTTTTTGATCCAAAGTCGCTCAATTTCTTAGCAGAAAAAAACGGATTTCAGGTTGAATCGGTTGATTATTATGGCTTGGATATTATGGATTTTTTATTTATGAAAACATACGACGATGGGTTTGACTATCTGACAGGTTTGAAAGAATTTATTCCGGTTATGCAGGCGGTACTGGATAAACAAAAGTTAAGCAATCATCAACGCGTTGTTTTTAAAAAAATTTAATTTATGGTTAGAAAAATTTTAGCTTACATACCCGCGCGTTCCGGTTCAAAAAGAATTCCTAATAAAAATATTAGAAATTTTTTGGGCAAACCGCTGATCGCGTACCCGATAGAGCACGCGCTTAAGTGTTCGCTTATCGATCGTGTGATAGTTGATACGGAATCATCTCGAATTGCTAAAATTGCCAAGCATTGTGGCGCTGAGGTGCCGTGGTTGCGGCCGGCACATTTAGCGCAGGACGCCTCAAAAGTTATAGATAGTATTTTTTATCTGCTTGATCGTTTGGCAAAAGAGCAGGATTACCGTCCGACCCATATAATAATTTTACAAACTACATCACCACTCAGGGAAATAAAGGATATTTGGGATTGCTGGAAATTGATGAAAAAAACCGCCGCCACGACCGTCTTGACGGTGAGCCCGACTCACCCCAAACTTTACCATCTGAGCAAAAATCAGGACGTGGTTTTAGTAAACGGCTCGGAAAGTCAGTCAAGTAATACTCAATCCTGGCCGCCGGCCTATCTTTTAAATGGCTGTGCTGTTTATATTGTCAAAACTAAAGCGTTGTTAAAAGAAAAAAGAGTGATTACCAAAAGAACCAAAGCCGTCGTTTGTCCCAAATGGCGTTCGGTAGATTTGGATTATCCGGAGGAGTGGGTGATGGCGGAAGTTTTTTACAAAAATAAAGAAAATATTAAGAAACGCATTAAACAAATTGGCAAATAATATATGGAGAAGTCTTTTATTGAAATTGCCGGTCGAAAAATCGGTCCAGACCACCCGCCATTTGTTATTGCCGATATTGGCATTAATCATGAAGGAGACATGGCTAAGGCGAAACAGATGATTGTTGACGCTCATCGCGTTGGCGCCGAATGTATCAAATTTCAATGTCATGTGGTGGAAGACGAAATGGTGCCGGTAGCCAAAAATATTATTCCCGGGCACGCCAAAGAATCTATTTGGGATATAATGGAAAAATGTTCTTTTTCCGAAGAACAAGACCGGGAATTAAAGGATTACGTGGAAAGTTTTGGCATGATATATTTGAACACCCCATTTTCCCGTGCCGCCGCTGATAGATTGGAGAGAATTGGCGTGGTGGCTTATAAGATTGGTTCCGGTGAATGTAATAACTATCCTTTAATAAAACACATCGTTTCTTTTCATAAACCAATAATATTAAGCACGGGAATGAATGACATCCCTTCCATTAAAAAAAGTGTAGAAATTATTCGTTCCGCTCAAGCGCCATATGCTTTAATGCACTGTGTGTCTATGTACCCGACACCTTATAATAAAGTGCGGTTAGGCGCCTTGTCCGATCTGCATAAAAATTTTCCGGACGCCGTCATTGGGATCAGCGACCATTCGGTTGGTAATTATACTTGTTTTGCCGCTGTGGCTTTGGGCGCGTCTTTGGTAGAAAAACATTTTGTTTCTGATAAAAACTGGCCCGGTCCCGATGTGCCGGTTTCAATTGATCCGGCCGAATTTAAACAATTAATAACTGGTACTGAGGCAATTTATCAGGCGTCTGGCGGTAGCAAAGAAATTTTAGCCGAGGAACAGCCAATTATTGATTTTGCTTATGCCTGTGTAGTTACTATTAAAGATGTAAAAAGTGGCGAAGAGTTTACTCGTGAAAATATTTGGGTCAAACGCCCGGGAACAGGGGAAATTAAAGCGGTTGAATATGAAAACATTCTTGGTCGTTGTGCCACGCAAGACATTCCTAAAGATATCCAACTAAAAAATCAGCATTTATGCGATTAAAAAAGCGAAAAATTTTATTTATCACCGAACGCCGCGCCGACTACAGTCGGCTGAAACCGATTATGAAAGCGGTTCAAGAAAGCAAAAAATTAAAGCTGTTGCTTTTGGTGACCGGCGCTCATTTATTGAAAAATCTCGGTCAAACAAAAAAAGTGATAGAAGACGACGGTTTCAAGATTGATTCAACTTTGCCGATTTTTTCTAATAATGACCAAGACGACGGCGTTACCATGGTTAAGGCCATGGGCAAAGCGCTTTTAGGCATGGCTGATGAAGTTAGCCGTTTAAAACCGGATATTATTTTTTGTGGCTTTGATCTAGGGGCTCATTTGGCGGCCGCGATAGTGGGGATGCACTTGAATATTCATGTAGCCCACATTCAGGGTGGTGAAGTCAGCGGGACAATTGATGAGGTAATCCGCCATGCTTGCACCAAATTTGCGCATTTACATTTTGTCGCATCCAAACAAAGCGCCCGGCGGATAGTCATGCTGGGCGAAGACCCGCGTTATGTTTTTTTGGTTGGCAGTCCCAGTTTGGATACCATCAGGCACATTAAATATTTTACAAAAAATGAGCTGGCTAAAAAATACGGTCTTGATCCGAATAAAAAATTAATTATTTTTTTACAACATCCTGTAACCACGGAGGTTAATAGAGTCTTGTCGCAAATCAGAGAAAGCCTAAAAGCATTAAAGGAAATTAACAAAGATTGTGAGACTCAGACAATAGCCATTTATTCCAACAACGATGCCGGCGGTAAACGCATTGTCGCCGAGTTAAGAAAATCCGGAATTAGCGTCGTGCCACACATCGTTTATGAGGATTTTTTGAGTTTGATGAAAGTGGCGGATGCGTTGGTTGGAAATTCCAGCGCCGGCATTCACGAGTCTTCGTCTTTTGGTTTGCCGACCGTCAATATTGGCACCAGGCAGAACTTGAGAGAGCGGGGTAATAATATTGTGAATGTCGGATATAATTCAAAATCAATCGTTCGAGCGATTAGGCGGGCGTTGTTTGACAAAAATTTTATTCGACGGGCTAAAAAAAGCAAGAATCCCTACGATCATGGCGACACGGCAAAAAAAGTCGTTAAAATTTTGGCAAACGTAAAATTACCGCCAATTCAAAAAGTTTTAGGATTTTAATATGAAAATAACATTATTGGGCGGTAATGGTTTTATCGGGGATTATCTGGCCGCTAAGTTAAAAAAACAAAACGGATGCGAATTAAGGGTGGTAGGGCTCGCATCCCAGGCGAGCAATGATTATATTCAGATGGATCTTTCTCGTCCAAATGAAAGATTGCGGCCATTGATTGATTGGTCGGACACTGTGGTTATTTTGACCAGGGACGATATTAAAATTATTGATAATTTGTTAGCGACTCTCACGGCCCGCGAGCATCCCATCAAAATTGTATATTTGTCCACATTATTGGTATATCCGGATTCCGACTTGCCTCAAGATGAAAATTCTCCGCTAGAACCAAGGACTGATTACGAAGAATTAAAATGTGTTGAAGAACGTAAGTTGCTATGGTTGATGGCAGAAAACTCTTTTTGTAAATTGTGTATTGTGCGAATGGCCAATGTCTACGGCGACATTAAAAATCGTGGCGTAATAAATAGTTTATTTCAAGCGATTTTGACGTCCGCGTTGTTTGAAATCAACAGCCCTGGTGATTCAACGCGTGATTATATTTTTATTGAAGACGCGGCAGAACTTTTGGCCTTCCTTGTGTTGTGGCCACAAAATCTCTCACATGAAATAGTGAATATTTGTAACGGACGAGCCTATAGCGTGCAAGAAATAAAACAGATTGCCGAAATGATAACCGGAGTTAAAATTAATACAGTAAGCGGTCCGTCAGTTCTGGAAAAAAAGAAAATTATTGGCGATAATAAAAAAATTCTTAGTTTGTCAGGCTACCGGATGAAGCATGATTTAAGGCAGGGCTTAAAAAAGACCCTTCATAGTTACAAAAAATATTTTAATTTAGAGGTATAAGCATATAATATGCAATGTCAGGTTTGTCAATCGGGTAAAACTAAAATTATCCGCGCCAGGTTACGTTATAATATTAAACGCAAGGTATATCGCTGTAGTGTCTGTGGTTATGTTTTTTTAGACCCACGTAAAAAGAAAGACAGAGAATTTTATACTGGAAACAATTATCGGCGTTTATATGGTTCCACACCCAACAAAATCAGCAAATGTCATGAAATTTTTAATACTTATTTGCCATTTCAGGATCTGATAATTAAAGAAATTGGTCATATATTAAAACTCGACATGAAAGTTTTGGATGTTGGCTGTTCCACCGGGCATTTTCTTCACGCCCTCAAAGGCAAAGTTAAGGAAAGGGTCGGTTTAGAGCTACAAAAAGACGCTGTTTCCTTTATCCGTAAGAATTTAGATTTTAAGGTTTATTCCCAATCGATAGAGACAACAAAAATCAAGGAATCGCATTTTGATCTTGTGACCTGTTTACAGGTCCTAGAGCATATTGAAAATCCTTTGGTTTTTTTGAATGGTTTGGCCAAAAATCTTAAACCCGATGGTTATTTGTATCTTGAGGTTCCTAATGTGAATGATGTTTTGCTGACTTGTTATAAAGTGGCCGGTTACGCCGATTTTTATTTTCGTGAACCGCATATTTCTAATTTTTCCATAAATTCTTTAAAAATTTTATTGCGGCGCGCTGGTTTTAAGGGCGTATTTAAAACAGTGCAGCGATATAACATTATTAATCATTTGCATTGGATTTTAACAAACAGCCCTCAAGGTGCTTTTGCCGCTGGGAACCAAGACCCTGTTTTGGTAGTAGGCAAAGAAGCGAGAACGGGCGTGGGTAAAGAATTGAATAAATTTATCAAAGGGGTTGACGAAAAATATAAAAAGATTTTGGCTAAACATGATGTTGGCGAGAACCTTGTTTTTCTAGGCAAAAAATTAAGCAAGTAGTTTTTATGAGGATTTTTTTAATTGAGTGGGATGCCGAGAATAAAGAGTTTATTGATGTCGTGACAACTCTCAAACAAAGAGGGCACGAAATATTGTACTGGACTTACGGTGACAATAAAGAGGTATCATCGGAGTGCAAAAAGAATTTTTCTGATACGATTTTTCATCATCGTCAAGATGCTATGGCAGGTAAACCAGCCGCGCCATTTGTTGAGAACGAGTTTTTACCGGTGGGCGAAGATGTGATAGAAAAATTATACAGAACAGAATCAATTTTGCAGACAATGAAGCATTATGAAAAAATGCCGTTGACAACTATTGAAAAAAAACATTTATTTTATGAATATTTGCGATATTGGCGCGGCCTGCTGCAACTTCTAAAACCAGAGGTAATAATTTTTAATGTTTGGCCTCACTCAAGTTATAGTTTTATCACTTATGCGGTCGCGAAATTTTTAGGGATTAAGACGCTAATGTTTGAGGCGGTTAGAGTAGACGGGCGCTTAATTTTAATTGACGATTATGAAAAAGGTAGTCAAGATTTAAAAGATGAGATAAGTCGGAATAAAAATAAGATAATTAAGATTGACGAACTGAGTGATATTACGCGACGTTATTACCAGTCCCATTTAAAGAAAAATTCTGATGTTAAGCCGCCGGATTTTAAGTTTTTGTATCGGAATTTTGCCGGTATTGGGCTATTGAAAAAGAGAACGGAGCTGATATTGTCCAGTAGTAAGGATTTTTCTATTTTTAAAAAATTTTTTCTTTACCTGTCAAAAATATTTGGCGATAACTTACACAAGGAGTATTCAAAATTAACCGTTGAACCGGATTTAAACAAAAAATTTATTTATTTTGGCCTGCACTACCAGCCAGAATGTTCCACCAGCCCTCTTGGCGGCCTGTTCGTTGATCAAATTTTGGCCATTCAAATTCTATCGGCCTCTTTACCGTCAGATTGGTTGATTTATGTTAAAGAGCACCCATGGCAATGGCTAACTGGCGGCATAAATTTTACCAATTTCCGTTATAAAGGATATTATAATCCAATCGCTCAATTAAAAAATGTTCGGTTGATTTCAACCGAGACAGATTCAATAGTTTTGATAGAAAAGGCGCAAGTAGTGGCGACAATTAGCGGTACGGGTGGTTGGGAAGGACTAATGAGATTAAAACCCGTCATAGTTTTTGGTTATCCTTGGTATCGTGATTGCGTTGGCGTGTTTAAAGTAAACAGTGTCGATACTTGTAAAAAAGCGTTTGCACAAATTGTGTCAGTGTTTGAAATAAAGCAGCAGGAGATTACTAATTTTTTATATAGTTTGGATCAGGTAAGTTGCCGTGGTTATTTGGAGGAATTATATCGCGAACAGGCGCAGATTTCCGTGGAAGAAAATAGTAAAAATTTGACGCGGGCATTATTAAATGAACTAGACAAAAAATAAAATTAATGCTATCATAATAAGTATTTAAACAGTAAAAATGTTATGAAGCTTCTCTACATCGGTTCTGGGTTCGTTGGCGCTTGTTCAGCCGCGGTGTCAGCGGACAGCGGGCACGAGGTTTTGGTTTTTGATGTTGACGAGAGGAAAATTAAACTATTAAGTTCCGGGGATCGCGATACTATTCAATCTTGTCTTTTTGAAGATGGGTTGGGCGATTTGTTGATTCGCAACAAAGAAAGAATTTTATTTACAACCGATTACGCGCAGGCGGAAAAATTTTTAAATGATTGCGATGCAATTTTTATGTGTTTGCCAACTCCGGAAATAGGGGAGACCGGTGAGAGTGATCTGTCTTTTTATTCTTCCGCGGCTGAAAAGTTGGCTGGGGCGTTATTGTTATTGTCAACAAAAGCACAGTTCCAATTGATATGGTTGAGCAAACAGAAAAGATAATGTCCAAGGCCGGCGTGAAAAATTTCGGCGTGGCGTCAAATCCGGAATTTTTGGTTGAGGGTAAAGCAATTGTCGGCTCCTTGCACCCAGATAGGGTGGTTGTCGGCGCTTGGCAAGAGAAAGATTTCGCAGTCATGCGCCAAATTTATCAGCGTTTTTACAATTCTTCAACCGTGCAATATATTGAAACAAATCCAAAAGAAGCGGCAGCTGGAAAATTGTTGGCCAATTTTATGTTGTTTAATAAATTGGCTGTTTGTTTTGATGTAGTTGGTCGTACTTGCGAGACATTTTCTGATTTGCAATTTGAAAATCTCCGCAAAATTTTAATAAGTGATCCGCGCATTGGCAAGTGGGGGCTTTATGACAGCTTGTACGCTGGCGGCAGTTGTTTTATTAAAGATGCCCGCTCGCTCTCTCATCAACTGCAAACAGTGGGACAAAACGCTGTTTTGGTGGATGAGACCTATCTGGCCAACAAAAGACAGTTGGAATTATTTATTGGCCGAGCTGAAAAAGAAGTTGAATTTAGCTGGACTGGAAAAACCGTGGCTTTGTTAGGCTTGGCTTTTAAACAAGAAACAAATGATACGCGTAATTCAGCAAGCATTTATATTGTTAATTTTTTACTGGAAAAACAAGTAGAGAAAATTAACGCGTATGATCCGGCGGCCATGGATGGTTTTAAACAATTATTTCCTAAAACAGATGTTATTAAATATTTTGATGATCAAATTGTCGCAATCAAAAATGCCGATGTTGTAATCATTGCTACTGACTGGCCGCAATTTAGAAGTGTCGCTGATGTTTTGCTGTTGCTATCAGACAAAAAGCCGTTAATCATGGATGGACGGAGAGTATTACAACATCGTTATGATGAATTAAAAGAAAACGGTTTTATTATTATCGCGGTAGGGAGTCAATTAATTAAAAAATAATATGTCAAAATATCTTGTTACCGGCGGAGCCGGATTTATAGGCGCCAATTTAGTTAAACAATTATTGGCTGACGGACATCAGGTTGTGGTTTTGGATAATTACGCCGCTGGTAAGAAAGAAGACAGAATGCAACCTGGCGCCGAGTATATTGAGGGCGACATTAGAAATGAAAAAGATTTGAACAAAGTTTGCCCGGGAGTGGACACAATTTTTCATTTGGCTGCCTTGCCGCGTGTAACTTTTACAGTTGAAAATCCCGAATTGACTCACGATGTTAATATAAATGGCACGCTCAAGGTGTTAATGGCCGCGCGTCGTCATAAAGTCAGACGAGTTATTTTTTCTTCCTCGTCATCAACTTACGGCGGTCAAGATGCTGGTAATTTATTAAAAGAGGACAGCGCAATTAAAATGCCGGTAAGTCCATATGCATTGCACAAGTTAACTGGAGAACATTATTGTAGAATTTTTTCTGAATTATATGGCATTGAAACTGTTAGCTTAATTTATTTCAATGTATATGGACCATATTTTGACCCAGACGGTGCCTACGCTTTAGTCATTGGAAAATTTTTAAAACAAAAAAAGCAGGGTTTGCCAATGCCCGTTTGTGGTGATGGAGAATATTTTCGCGATTATACTCATGTGAAAGATGTGGTAAGAGCAAACATCTTGGCGGCAGCTTCCAAAAATGTTGGAAAGGGCGAGACAATAAATATCGGTTGCGGACGGCCGACAACAGTTAATGAATTGGTAAAAATTATGGGCGGAGAGTTTGTTTTTGTTGACCCACGACCTGGTGATCAACGCTTTTCAGGAGCTGATAATGCCAAAGCGAAACGATTACTTGGTTGGGAGCCGTCAATAAAATTGGAAGATGGTATTAAAATGTTGAAAGCAGATTGGCAAATAAAATAATATGTTGAACTAAAAAATTCTCGCCTAGGCGAGAATTTTTTGATTGATTTATCGTCCGGCGCCGATCAATTTTATTGTCTTTAGAAGAGTGACCGCGTCCACTAAAAGGGAGCGGTTTTTAATATAAAACAAATCAAATTGTAATTTCATTAAATTACCTTCAAAAGAATCTGTGTAATTGTAATTTACTTGCGCCCAGCCGGTAAGTCCCGGTTTAATTAAATGCCGCGCGTTGTAATAAGGCATTAATTTTTGCAATTCTGACACGAATTCCGGGCGTTCCGGTCGTGGCCCGATAAAACTCATTTCATTTTTTAAGATATTGATGGCTTGCGGCAATTCATCCAAGCGTGAAAGACGCAGAATTTTTCCAACAGTTGTCACACGGCTGTCACCAATAGTTGCAAATCGCGGTCCATTATTTTCAGCCCCTACTTTCATAGTTCGAAATTTCCAAATTGTGAAAATTTTTCCATCGCGTCCAACGCGGGTTTGCCTATAAAAAATTGGCCCGCGATCGCCAAGATAAATTATTAGAGCCATGGCCGGAAGCATAATTAAAAAGCCAGCCAACATTATCGCAGCCAGCACAAAATCAGTTGCTAATTTGATTTTGTCATAAATATTTTTACGAGTTTCTTTTAAATTTTCCAAAAACCATGTCTCTGAAAGCGCGGCCAGTGGCACGCGGTGAGTAATCATTTCATAAAAAGTATTAATATTAGCAATATTGACTCTGGAAAGAATGGTTTCGTAAAGTAGGCGATTCAAACGGGTATCTGTGTTGGCCAATGATAAAACTATTGTGTCAATTTTGTTTGTTTTAATATAATCCAGAAGTCCATTGAAATTGGTTAGTTTTTCAACTGTTATTGGCAGTTCATTGATGAATTGGTTTTGTTCTTCCGCAACCACTGCAACTGCGTTGTATCCCAATTGGGGATTTTTTGAAAAAATTGAAATCAATTCCCGAGTTTCTTTATTTAATCCTAAAAAAAGTAAGCGCGCGCCAAAAGTGGAAGAACGCAACAAAGAGTGCACGAGTAGTCGCCAAAGAACGAATATAGGCAAATAAACCGCAATTAATAATAAAAGGATTGTTTTTGGGCTTAAATTTAGCAAATTGACAATATAAAAATAGCCAATAGCTAAAAGTAAATTAATACCAATTCCAATTAAAAAAGAACTGAAAAATTGCAAATCATTTTTTGCTTTGCGCAAATCATACAAACCACTTAAATAAAAAATAACCAACCAGAGAAAAAATATCAAGCTGAATGTTGGCCAATGTGTGGCCCATGTTTTTGACCATGGGTTTTCTTGATAGCGAATAGTCAAAGCCAAAAATAGGGCTAAATAAAGCCCAAGAGTGTCGCCGCCAAGGATTATAAGCTGTTTAAAGGTGTTAGACATATCTGCTGATGAGTTTAGCATAGAATAAGGCAAAGGGCAAGGGCAGGCGGCTTGTGTCTTTAGCTGAAAAATGCTAAAATACTCTCATGTTCCGCAACATTCATCGCCACCATCAATTTTTTTGCCGAAAGGAAATGAATGAGATTTATCTCTCGGTGTTTCTTATGAATTTGGCCGAGAGCATGATTAGTATTTTCGTGCCGATTTATTTGTATTATCTGCATTATTCAGTCACCCAAATTCTTTTTTTCTTTTTTTTAAGCTCTTTGGGATCAGTGGTTTTGGCCTTGCCAGCCGCCAAAATGGTGGCGAAGCTTGGCGCGAAGCACTCAATTTTGTTTTCCACACCATTTTTAATTATCTATTATTTGGGCTTGTATCTTTTGGAGGCAACGCCTTGGCTTTTTTATCTATTGCCTTTGTTTTTAACTTTGCGTTGTCTATTTTATAACTTCGGATTTGATTTGAATTTTGTGGATCATCTTGACCGCCGCCGCGTAGGCAAACTGCTGTCCAGCTTGGCCACTTTTTCAATTTTTGGCGCAATTTTATCGCCATTGGTGGCAGGTTTGATTATTGCTTTTTCCGGTTTTGTGGCTGTGTTTTTAATTGGCTCTTTGCTTTTGATTATTTCAGTTATTCCACTTTTTATCACTAAAGACATTCATCCACAGATAAATTTTACCTCCGCGAACATTGTAAATAGGTTTTGGCAAAAGAAAAATGCCAGTATGATTTTGAGTTTTACGGGCTATGCCATTGAATCTAGCATTGGCCGCAATGTTTGGCCGGTGTTTCTGATTATTATTTTTGGAGCCGCCCAGCAAGTTGGTTATGTTGCCGCTATTTCAGCTTTTGCAACTGTGGTAGTCATTCGTTTGACAGGTAAATTGGCAGATAAATTCAGTCCACAAAAACTTTTACGCCTGGGTACACTGTTTTATTTTTTTGGCTGGCTTGGAACTCTATTTGCCGACGCGTCGGTCAAGGTCTTCTTTATTGATTCTTACAAAAATGTTTCCGAAAGATTTTTGATTTTGCCATGGGCTTCGTTGTTTTATAAAATGTTTCAACGAAATAAATATTTTGAGTTACTTGTTTTTAGGGATATGGTTTTCAATGCCAGCCGTCTTATTGTAATGCCATTGATTATGCTGATTTTTATTATTGATTTTTATCCGTTCACTTTGTCATTTATCATTGCTTCTTTATTCACTTTATTATATCCTCTGATAAATCGCGCGCCGATTGAAGAAGTGGAAATATGATGAATAAAATGCTGTCAGCGCCGTTTTTTGTTTTGGCCCAAACACCCAATGATCCGCAATACGCTAATCAATGGTATTTGCCGGCCATTCATGCGCCAGAGGCCTGGGATAAGACTACTGGCTCAAGCAAAGTTGTCGTGGCGGTGATAGACAGTGGTGTTGAGGTTGCGCATCCGGATTTGTCTGACAATATCTGGCGAAATTCCAAAGAACTGCCGTATAATGGCATTGACGATGATAAAAATGGCTATGTGGATGACATTTACGGCTGGGATTTTATTAATAATGACACGGATCCATCTCCTGACTTTATCAATAAAGACAAGAAATCCAGTTTTCAGCACGGCACTTTAATCGCCGGCTTAATTGGCGCAACTGGCAACAATGCCACTGATGGCGCGGGTATTAATTGGCAGGTTAAAATTATGGCGTTAAAGGCCTTGGATGAAAACGGCGAGGGTAATCAACTCTTAGTGGCTAAGGCCATTGATTATTCCGTAAGGCAAAAAGCAGATATTATCAGTTTAAGTTTTGTTAGCGGCGTCGGAGAGACATTGGATAATGAATTTTATTTGGCTATTCAGCGAGCACATGAGGCCGGTATAGTGATTGTGGCGGCTGGCGGCAATGATGCTTTGGGTATTAGCGGTATTCTTGATGGTGATTTGGATTTTTCTCCGCGTTATCCTGTGTGCTATGACGGCCCGCAAGGCGAGCCCTGGTGGGTGATAGGCGTGACTGCTTTGGACAAGAATGATAAAAAAGCGCCTTTTGCCGCTTACGGATTTCGCTGTATTGATATTTCCGCTCCGGGAGTAGAAATGCAAAGTACTTTGGTTCATAATCCGAATGATTCGGAATTAAATCAGAGTTTTGGTGGAAAATATTCGGGAACATCTTTGGCCGCGCCATTGGTAACCGGCGCAGTCGCTTTGATTAAATCTATTCGTCCTGATCTTGGTCCAAAAGAGATTTATTATATTTTAAACAAAAGCGCGGATAATATTGAGGCCAAAAATTTGAATTATCCGCAACAATTGGGAGCAGGTAAATTAAATTTAGCCCGAGCAATGGAAATGATTGAAGAATTGTACCCCAAGCTGCCGGAGCTGGAATACGCCCGCGAGGATTTGCCTAAAAAGGCGCGTTCATACTATAATACCTATAAAGACAAGCTGTTTATTGCCAAATTTGATAT